>Ga0164243_10000060_pt1 | contig 285123 bp, 222 predicted proteins | sample OricompcompostOP_FD_108781 | JGI IMG/M metagenome (GOLD analysis project Ga0164243, IMG submission 108781) | Organic Plus compost microbial communities from Emeryville, California, USA - Original compost - Organic plus compost (OP) | ecosystem: Engineered > Solid waste > Mixed feedstock >... | reverse complement strand
GGACCATCTTTGGATCGCCTACATATCCGATCCGGGCCTGGGCCGGATTAGCGCCGGGTTAGCCGTATCCAATCCCGAGCCTACCTTGGGAGAAACCCGGGAGAGACCCGGGAGAGAGTCGGCGCGACACCAACCACGACCTAGAGATGGTCCGAAGAAGATGATACGTTTTTTTAACGGGTATTGATGCCTTCTACAGACCAATCTAAATCTATCCCCCCAAATAAATTCGGCTGATCCATCATTCTTCAGGCAAGGTATCGGCATATTGCGAAAAGACTACGCAGAAAAAAATAAGGGCCTGCTTCACAGTAAGCCCTTATTTTTTAACCAAACCTAACATAACAATGAGACAAAAACCTCTCTTTTGTTTGGAACAAAGATAAACGACTATTGTGCACTTGTTGTCTCTTTTATGTTAAGGAATTTATTTCTCATTCTTTATGCCGTAATTAGGTCTACTATTTCATACAGATCATCAACAATTGCTGTAGGCTTATAGCTTTCTAGCTCTTCCCTTGAAAAAGCACCGGTTGTCACGCCGATGATCAAAGAACAACCCACATTTTTCCCCTCGTTGATATCCACTTCTGTATCGCCAACTTTGGCTACATCTTCTGGATTAGTGATATGAAATTGTTCCATCATTTTTTTGGTCATATCCGGATAAGGACGTCCATGCTCCACTTCATCACTGGCAACCAAAATGTCGATTTTATCCTGCCAATTCAAACGCTCGATGATTATGTCAGCAATATCTCGCGAAAATCCGGTATTCATACCTATTTTAATTCCCTTATCATGGAGCGCAGCAAAGGTTTTTTCGGCATTCGGCAAAGGGGTAATTTTATCAGACGAACGATAAAAAGCAAGCATTTCCTGCACAAAATCATCATGAATGGCAGTAATCAATGAATCGGTGATTTTTTCGCGATCGGGCTCGTGCTTTTCCAACATCATTCGTATAGCTACGGGCTTTTTATATCCCATAATAGGATTTACTTCCTCTAGCGTTAAAGCATAATGATAGTTATTCATGGCTTTCATAAAGGCCTCGGCAACAAAATCATCATCTCTTACCGTCGTGCCCGCCATATCAAATACTACTAGTTTAATTGACATTTCTTTTAATTATAATTTACTTCAAACTGTTACTCTACATCAAATAATCGCCGGATACTCGCTTCTGTATATCCTATACCCGCGGTCATTCCTTTTCCCCCAATACCGGTACGGATATGGATCCTTGGCGTGACATCGATTTCCACGATATTCTTCTCCGAATGCTGGGGATAAAAACCCGCCCAGGACTTACTTAATCTGTTGACATCAAATGACACTATGCGTTCCGCTTCCTGCAATATTAAAGCATTAATTTCCTGCTTGAGGTCGAAGCCCAGATTATCAATATAACGGCAATCGGCATATTCGTGCGAATCGCCAATAATTACACTTCCGTCAATAGCTTGCTTGAAAAGTATGTGTATGCCCCACTTTTTTAATTCCAAATAATGTTCAGGTGTGCCGATTTGGTGAAAAGACGGACAATACGTTTCAAAGCTTTCATATCTCCTGATCGTGAGACCGGTCAGGATATTCCCACACAGTGTTATTGCGGGTATAGGTACGGTACGCATCATCTGCAACTTGCTAACCACCTGACCGCTTTCTGCATAGATTGCCGGAAACAATAGTTTGAATTCATTTCCGTTGCAGATAACAACTTGGTCAGCAAGAAAACGATTGCCTTCACTGGTGCGAAGAACAACTTCTGATCGCTCTTCCATACAATCCACCACCGGTGCATTACACTGCATGTCAAAGGTTTCAAAATGCGCTTTCATATAAGCTTGCACACGATGGATCATTTGTTCGGGTTCTACGCTGACTTCCTCGGGAAAAAACAACGCTTCTTTTGCATATGTTGATCGTATAGCTGGATACTTCTCAAGGATCTGCTGTTTGCTAAGCAGTTCGACTGGATAGCCGACTTTTTGATAATATGTAAATAATTCGTGTATCAATTGTTGTTCATCATCATCCGAAGCGATATAGACACTACCGTTGTTGCGAACTGAAATATGGGCAGTTTCCTGAAGTTCTTTATAAATTGCTAGACTGCGGACACCATAGGTGAACCATTGATCGATCATGCCCGAAGGCACTACCTGGCCAAAGTTTCGTACGGTAGCTCCGACAGGGAAATTATCCTTTTCCAGTAACAATACTTTTTTCCCTCTTCTTAATGCGTGGAATGCATGGAATGTCCCTAAAATTCCCCCTCCTACGACAATCAGATCATATTTTTTAATCTGCATAATTATAAATTTGCTAGCAAAGGTGCTATCGATTAACGTGCAATATTAATCATTTGTTTATTTAAAATAAACAATGTTTAACATAAATTTTCTATTAAATATGGTATCGATGTTCCTTACTTGATTAACCACATTACATCATTTTGCGTATCAGAACCACTAAATTGCCGTTGGAGGGCTTCTTTAAGGTTTGCTTCATTTGTACTGTATTCGGTTGTCGGGTAGGCCCAGCGTACCGGAATCTCATTATTATTGGCATTGGCAGGCCCCACGGCAAAGACTGGTACTCCCGTACGGCGCTGTTCAAAAAAGGCTTGCTTACCCGAATTTTCAAAGAAAGCTACATACTTTTGAACTAATAGCTGATTCAACCCTTCTGCATTATCTCCAGAATAAGGGTGACGGGCCAAGAAATCGTCGTAATCCGCTTTGCTGATACCATAAAATTCCATGGATTGGATTATACCTTGTTGATAATAACCGGCAGCATCTCCATCGGCCCAGCCCCTATTAATTCCTTCTGCGAGGCAAAAATTCACTTCCGAGGCGCCCAACTGTATGGCAGGAATACCTGATGGGCCAGTTACCCAATAATCAAAATTGATCATGGACAACAGACCATCTCCGGCGTCTTTGAGTAAGGTACTCTGCAGATCGCCGGTGCTGCCTCCACGGTAGCGAGCATAGCTGTTATTTGGATCGTCAGGGATAGCCGACGCAGGCCAGGCTTGGATCAAAATACGAGGATCCTGGTTTTCACGCATGATATCTACGTAAGTTTTCCCCAAGGTGTTCCGAATATCGCGTTTAACCACAATCCCGTCAGACGGCCATAATGGATACATATTAATGGTATTGTATTGCAGCTGGAAATTGTCGGCATTCGTTAAAATCAACGGATACTGGGATTGGTCAGACAATAACTCGGCGAAACGTTCTTTGACACGCAAATCGGGTGTGTCATCTGCGCGCTTACTTAAACTGATCAAAACCCGCAATTTAAATGAGTTAACCAGCTTACGCCACTTATTTAGGTCGCCATCATAAAAGAAGTCGCCTTCCAGTTGCACGCCGTTCGCTGCTTGATTGGCCAATTCGGTATTGGCCTCTTCCAACCAGCTCAGCACTTGTCCGTAAACCGTTTGCTGGGTATCATAAACGGGCTGAAAATTATCCTCACTTTCTCCTTTAATTGCTTCCGACATGGGGATATCACCGAACATTTCGGTGGTCCGGGCATAGAAGTAAGCCTTAAAGAATTTAGCCATGGTTAGATAAACCTGTCCCAAATCGCCCGCTTTCTGCGCTTCAATTTCCATGCGGTTCACATCGCGCAGGGCCCCATAAGGGCCATCAAAAGAACCGGCCGTCCAACCGTAGGACTGTCCGGAATAATAGGCTTCATTTTGAGTCATATATTGGTTGTTGCGTTGATCTTCACTCCAGGGTGCATCATAAGCCCGCATTAGCAAACCGGTAAAAATTAATTGTGGGGCCGGTTCATAAACGGCTGCAGGATCTTGCTGAAGATCTTCTATTTTTTTACAGGATGTCCATACCAAGCAAGCCAAGGCTGATATCAGGACAATAATTTTGCTGTTCATATTTTCTATTTTTAGCTATTTCTGTAATGTACGACGATAAGCCTTAGAACGTGGCATTCAAGTTTAAACCAAAACTTTTCACTGAAGGCGTCTGATAGTCTGTGCTGGCGCCGATAAACTGATCCAAATCGACGTTACGCGTTGATTTTCCGGTGATATACAATAAGTTCCGTCCAACCAACGACACGCTGGCTGTATGGAAAAATTTCGTGCGATTGATCCATTCGTTCGGAAAACTATAGGTAATCATCACCTCTCTCAACTTAGCAAAAGATCGGTCTTGCGTCTTCATATAATCCGATTGGTAATAATTGGTTGCCCAAGACTGCCACAATACCGGGATATCGTTCGGAGCAAATTCGCGGGTATCCGAAATGATATTGCCGTCTTGATCTGTATTTAGCTGTCCACTCACAATTTTCAAACCGTCTGTCATCACACTTCCGGCATAACCTTCCATATCCCGATTTTGCCAATCCTTTAAGCGGTATTCGTTGGCTGATCCAGGAGCAGTACCGGAACTCCATTGTTTCGCTTCTTGTACATTATTGACTAAACCACCTAAACGCGCATCGATCATGAAGCTGAGTGTCCAGGTTTTGTAACGGAAAGCATTGTTTAGACTAATATTCAAGTCGTTGTCGCTATACCCCATTCTGGACATATACGGATTATAGGCAGGTAAACCATTAGTACCCACAATGATCTCACCGTTTTCATCCCGTTGAAAATCGCGGATATAATAACTATCCCAGCGCTCACCGATATGAATATTGCCATAACGGGTTTGCACACCATCAACGTCGTGCAACCAAGCATGATTGGAAGAAGCATTGACCGCTACATTCCAAGAAAAATCTGGTTTAGCAATGGGTGTTCCGTCTACCGTAAATTCAAATCCCTTACGAAGCAAGGTCAAACCATTGATCTGACGGGCATTCACTCCGGATGTTACCGTGGTTGTTAAATCGATAATGCGCGGACCTTCTAAATTTCGGAATACCGCAGCGTCAAAACCCAAACGACCATCCCAGAAACGTGCTTCCAGACCCAATTCAAAAGTCTTTACCCGTTCGGCCACCAAATCCGGATTAGGCAAAGTGCCGGTATAAGTAACTCCCGTGTAGGTGTTTTCCCAACGGCCATAATTGCTGTAAAAAGGCAGTAACTTATAAATATTGTATTGGTTTGTCTCGTCGACAAAGTCGCTGGCCACATCAGCATAAGCTCCTCTAACCTTCAGCATCGAAATGACTTTAGGCAGCTCCACCATTTCGGACAATACCGCACTTAAAGAGGCAGAAGGGTAAAAATAGGTATTGTTCTTAATCGGCATGGTCGACGATTTATCTACACGGCCTGTTAAACTAAGGTATAACATGCTCTTATAGTCCAAATCGACAAAGCCGTACACACTACCCACTTGGCGTTTTGCCTGATCGTTAGTAGATACCGTAGGCATTACCGAGTTACTTAAATCGTAAACACCAGGTACAGTTAATCCCCTATCGGTGCGTGAAAACAGCGATTTCACACCTACGGTACGCAGGTTAGCAAAGAGCGATGCATTGAACCCTAAATCGGTAAAGAAACGATCGGTAAATTTCAAAGAGGCTTCGGTATTGTTTTCCCAAAATGTATCGTACGTTTCCTGATACCCCCCTACGCGGCTTCCGCCAATATCGTAATTGTATAAATTGGCCGAAATTGGGATCTTCAACGTTTGAATACGGTGCCAGGTACTGACGCTGGTGCGCGCATTAAAAGACAACTTATCCGTAATTTTATAATTCATCATCACGTGCCCATAAATATCGTCCTTATCATAGGTATGCAGACTTTCATAAGCCGTCATCCAGGGATTATCATAAATCGTGTACTCCCTATTGTACTGTTGCACGTTTTCCTTACCCGGTTGCCAATAATTGCGGAGATCATTGATATCATAGTCCACGCCTCCCCATAGCGTTAGGATATAGATGGGACTTTGCGGGCCATATTGCAGGAGCGGATAATTGGGCGAATACTGTTTATTGTAATTAATACTTCCGTCGAAACGCAACTTGCTACCCGCATTGATACCGCCAGAAAGATTTACATTGGTACCACCAATTTTCGTGTTCGGCGTTGTACCTTTCTGATACATTTGCGATACCGACATACGGAAATCACCTTTATCGTTCTTTGTAGAAATGGCAATATTATTCGTACTCAATAAGCCATTTTCTAAAAATGTCTTTAAGTTATCCACTCCTCGTGCTATCCACGGGATGGGTATCAATTCGCCGGTTTCGGGATCAACCGGACTATTATATTGTGTAATCAATTGCCCTTCAAAACGAGGCCCCCAAATATTATAGTCGTTATCATTAGTTCCTCCTCCTCTTCCATCTACGAAAGCATATTCATAATTAGAGCCAGGGCCATATTCGGTTTGGTATTTCGGAATGGCGTTATAACCTGTTTGCAATTGCGTACTCGAATTAAATTCCACCTGAAAGCCCTTATCCCTTGCCGCCGCTCGCTTGGTGGTAATCACTATCGCGCCGTTCTGTCCGCGATTACCATATAAAGCCGCTGCATTGGCACCTTTAAGTACCGAATACGATTCAATATCATCTGGACTCAGGTTCCATGAATCGGTATTTACCGGCATTCCATCTACCACAATTAGCACGTTACTTCTTCCCCGCAAAGTAATTCCCGGGTTGCCAAACAAGTTAGTGCTTGGCGTAATAGTTAATCCGGATACCCGACCGGCCAAGTTTGCAACGGCATTAGGTTCGCGGGCCTTAACCATGGTTTCCCCTTTCACTTCCTGAACAGAATAACCCACCGCTTGCCTTTCTTTTTTAATTCCAAGTGCAGTAACGACCACTTCTTGCAAGCCTTTTTGAGCAGGCCGTAAAGTGATATTTACTGTTTGTTGCGTGCCTACCGCTAAGCGATAGGTTTCATAGCCAATAAACATGGCTTGTAGAGAATCACCTGCCGAAGCCGGGATTTCAAAATTTCCCTGCTGATCAGAAGAAACGACCTTTCCGGTACTTTTGTTCATGACCGTTACACCGGGCAAGGTTTCTTCAGTTTGCGCATCGGTAACCCGACCTTTTACATTTTTTGTTTGCGCATGAACCACCAAATGCAAGGTGGTTAATAATAGTAGGGCAAGCATAGCGCCCAGCTTGTATCCCAAAATCCGAGGTTGAACTAACATAAACACCAATATTGTCTGATTTAATAGCACAATATTAATTGTTGTTTATTATATATAAACAAAGTTTATGTTACGCTTTTGTTACGAATGCCTGCAAAATAAGAAGCCTTACTATTAAGAAGAGACATAAAAAAATAGCTCACTTAAAAAAAGCAAGCTATTCGCCTATAAAAATCACACATGAAAAAATTCAATTTTTAACTACAGAGGAAATGAAAGGACCTACCGGATGATCGGTCTTAAATTCAAGTCCCAACAAATGCGCCATTGTTTGTGCAATTTGATCTTGGTAAATTTGCCCTTCGGTCTTTACTTCTCCTAAAGCAGGCGAATCGGGGCCGATTACTGCCAGCCACGTTTCATTGGAATGCGGCGTTCCAGAACCATGGCTTGTCCATCCATTCTCTTCTCCTCGACCATGATCCGGACAAACTACCAAAGTAGTCTGATCCTTATAAAAGGGATCGGCCTGCAACATTTTCCACAAACTTGCGATCATTGCATCGAGATAATGTGCTGCGTCCAGATAATAATCGTACTGCCCGGCGTGACCCAATTCATCCAAATCGTCTAGATCGATATACATAAATCGAGGATGATTGGCCTTTATATAGGTTTTCGCGATAGCGTAAGTAGCCATATCCAAACGCACCCCCTGTCCAAAATACCTGGGCAAATAGTTCTGTATTTCATTGGCCAACACCTGTGCTTCCGATAGATTTTCGCCCTCAGCCGATTCATTGACATTGATCAAAGGCATATGGTTACGATCGCGATTTACAATGCGTACGACGGCTTCCCAACCAGCAACGGTAGCCACTTCACCCTGAAACCCCGGTTGTTTATTAACGAATTCCAGCACATTTTCATGTGGATTATTTGGATAATCGTTCGAATTGATCGCCGGATCATAATAACCACATATCGTTTCGCTTCGACCGGGATAAGAGAACCAATATTTGTTTCTTACATTAACTTTATTTCCTAAATCTCTATTTCCGTACAATTGCCCTTGTTTACGCAATACCGTCCAGAAAAAAGGCATCAGCTTCTTCCGGCGCTCTTCTTGACCAGCTGCCCAATATCTGTTTCGAAGGAAAGTGGAATCTTGTTTAACAAATTTTTTCTTATTGATTAGCAAGGGATCTGCTCCACGAAAGATTTCCTGCCAACGATAACCATCCACGGAAATGAAAACGACGTTTTTCGTTTTTGTCTGCTGTGCAATTACCGGAATGGCCAACAGGAATAAACACCAAAAGCATAATCTCTTCATAAAATTGTTCTTGTATTTATCTTTCTGAACAAAGCTACACATTCGGCATTAAAGTATTTTTAAACAAAAGTTAAGTATTAATAAACAATCATAACGCTTTAGATACAGTAGCTACAGGTATAATTTGCCCAAACGACCTATTTCACATCGAAAATTTTAGATAAAGATGAAAAGTAAAAAAAACAGCCACAAACACTTAACAATAAGATAACATCCCACTAGCGCTTGGATGCCTGGTGAATAATAATTTTGCAACATCATAAAAATTCACTAATTCTATATGAAATGAAACGGATATCAAGCTTTATCTTGTCGTTTTTATTACTTATCCATGTTGGTTTTGCGCAAGAAGCACAGACATTGGATCGCCCAAAGCTAGTTGTCGGATTAATGATCGACCAAATGCGTTGGGATTACCTGTATCGCTATTACGATCGTTATCAAGACGGGGGGTTCAAACGCATACTAAAAGAAGGTTTCAGTAATGAAAACACCTACATTGACCATTTACCTACCGTTACAGCGATAGGCCATAGCTGTGTTTATACTGGCAGCGTACCTTCTATTACCGGTATTACAGGGAATGATTTTATTTTAGAGCAGGAAGGAAAAAAAATGTACTGTGCGGAAGACACGACTGTACACGGTGTCGGCACTACAGGCAAGGGCGGGCAAATGTCGCCTCGAAATCTCCTAGCGTCCACGGTAACCGACGAATTGAAACTGGCCACCAATTTCCGCAGCAAGGTGATCGGCATTGCATTCAAGGATCGTTCGAGCATCATGCCTGCCGGACACTTAGCCGATGCCGCCTATTGGTTTGATCATGCAGCTAACTGGATCACCAGTAGTTACTATATGGAAGATTTACCCGCTTGGGTAAAAAAGTTCAATAGCGAAAAAAGAGCAGCCAATTACCTGAAAGATGGTTGGAACACGCTTTACCCGGCAAATACTTATGTACAAAGCAGTCCGGATGAGAATGCTTATGAAGGCCCAATGAAAGGCATGTCGAAAGCCATTCTTCCGATCTCGGCAGAAACCTTGAAAGCTAACGGACCAAGGGTTATTTACAATACCCCTTTTGGCAATACCTTTACATTAGATTTTGCCAAAGAAGCGATTGAACAGGAGCAGTTAGGAAATAACCCAGCTAAGGTAACCGATTTCCTTGCAATCAGTTTATCCTCTACCGATGCCATTGGACATCAATATGGGGTTAACGCCTTAGAAACAGAAGATATGTATTTACGCCTGGACCGTGATTTAGCTACTTTCTTTACTTTTTTGGATGATAAAATAGGGAAAGGTAATTACACGTTGTTTATTACGGCCGATCACGGCGCATCACATAATAATCCTTTCTATATTGATCATAAAGGAAGTGGCGGCTATATCGATGGCCATGCCTTAAAAGATCTCAGCCAACAAATGCAAAGCAAGTTCGGCACTAGCCAGCTTATTCGCGGTTTTGACAATAATCAGGTGCACCTCAACCATGCACTCATCGCACAGAACAAACTAGACGAGGGAGCAATTCGGACGTTCATCGTCGACTATTTAAGAAAAGTGCCAGGAATTGCTTTTGCTGTTGATATGGACAAAGTAGGAAGCAGCAGCTTACCACGGCCCATTCGTGAACGTATTATGAACAGCTATAACTATAAACGTAGCGGGGTTATTCAGATCATCTACGATCCGCAATGGAAAACCGGCTCTACCCATCAAACCGGAACCGGCCATGGCGAATGGAATCCATATGATGCCCATATTCCACTATTATGGATGGGCTGGGGTATTCCGCAAGGCAGCAGCAATCAAGTAGTGAGCATGTGTGATATTGCACCTACCGTAGCCGCAATGCTACATATTCAGGAACCCAATGGCAATGTAGGGAAGCCGATTCTTTTCAAATAGGAAAATCAAAGTAACAAAACGAGTATATTACCTACACATACATAAGCGAGAGGCCAGGATAGGCCTCTCGCTTTATAATTTGGTATCAAACCTTAATTTGAATATTCTTCCTATAACGGATTTTGTACCACTACGCCGTTTGTATTATTGATTTCATCCTGGGGAATTAGGAATTGCCAACGAATATCTCCTGCAGGAACTTGCATTATATCTGCATAACTTGCATTATGGTTTCCTCCGGTACGATCCAAGGTAGAATTCGTACGTTTCAGATCATAAAAACGAAAACCTTCTCCCCAAAATTCAATTCGCCTTTGCGTCCATATTTCCTCAACTAGTGCCTGCCCTGTATTTGCCGTTCTCTGGTACTCTGGATCCCGCGTAATTGCAAAGTCGTATAAAACAGTTGCCGCCATAGCCTCATCTCCACTTCTAGCTAAGGCCTCCGCTTCAATGAGATACATTTCTGATGCACGCATATAGGGAACATCACCAATACTTAAACTTTCGTCCGCTACCTTAAACTTACGGCTGATGTATGGATAACGCGAGCCATTAGGTGGAACGGTAAAATCCGCTTCATTTTCGCCCGTCGGATCCCACAACCCCTTGCGGGTATCGGTACTGGAAATTTTATCATATAAAACGGAAAAAATCGCCTTTGGATTCGTTCGAATGGCCGTCGAATTGTAATTGCAAGACATATAGGCAAAAAAAGAATAAAAGTAATTGGTTTGGTCGGATTGTATTCGAGACGCCCACATCCATTCGGTATTATCATAATTATTAAAACCACCCAATAGATCTGCTTGGCTCATCAATGTAAATCCCTCCCGGGCTTCACGTGCATATTGAATGGCGACCTCCCAATTCTCCTGTACTAAAGCAACCCTAGCTTTAATACCTTGGACCACATGAACATCAAAATGCGATTTGTTGGCCCGTTCATATCCTGCAAGATTTGTTGCGGCTTCATCTAAATCAGCATTGATTTGAGCGTAAACTTCTTCAACCGTATTACGTGGTGTCGGTTCGGTAGTGGGTACAAGGACTAAAGGCACCGCTAAACCACTGTTATTTCCTCCGGCCATATAGCGTTCGCCAAACAATTGGACCATCTGAAAATAAGCCCAGGCCCGGTAAGTTAAAGCTTGACCTTTAATGATTTTTTTATCTTCTTCTGGACCATCAGCGGCATCAATATTAGCGATAATCATATTGGCATTGCCAATAATTGCATAGTAAAACCCGTAGTTATATTCTAACATATAAGCGGTGGTAGAACGATGGCTAATCCATTGATACTCGCCCCGCAACCATGAATTGGCATTGCTGGTAAATACCATATCTTCGCCCATAATATCCATATATAACATATTACCACTTTGCCCTCCCTGCGATTGATGTCCAAATATTTGCGAATACATTAATCGATGGATACCATTTAAAGCCGCCCAAGCATTACTGGTTGTGCTAAAAGCGTCAGTCGTAGAAACCTGATTGGTGGGCGTAGTATCCAGATAATCATCTTTACAAGAGAACAGGCTAAAAATCATCACCAATACGACCAAGCCCTTATTATATATCTTTTTCATTTATTTATTATTTTTAAATAACTACTAAACTTCGTCTAAAAGTTAACGCTTAACCCAAGTGAAACAATTCGGTTAAAATTGTAGACATTATCGACCGTTCCGTTAAAGGAACCGGGACTGTTCATTCCTTTCCTCTTAGTGAATGTTGCCAAATTTTCTGCGCTACAGAACACACTGGCATTTCGCGCCTTGATGTGTTCCAACCATTTTTCAGGTAGCGAATAACTCAGCGACACCATATTGAGTTGTAAATAGGAAGCACTGGTAAGCCACCTTGAACTCGTTCCTGAAAAGTCACTTACACGGGTATTATCTAAACGCGGCACATCAGTGATATCCCCTGGAACTTGCCAACGGTTTAATGCATCAACACTCATTGCCGTACCATAGGTACCCCCATGCATCAAGCCAGCGTAAGAACTGTCATACACTTTGCCCCCCAATTGAAAAGTAAATTGTACTGCAAGTGAAAAGTTTTTATAACTAAAGTTGTGCGTCATAGCCCCATAAACATCAGGAATTGAAGAATCACCAGTATAACGGTAATCCGCCTCACTCCTAGCCGTAGTTACCGTATCTTGCCCAATAATCTTGGTGTTATCCGATTCATGATCTGTTAAATAAAGTGCCTCTCCGGTCTCCGTATCTACGCCATAATAAATCGGCATATAAAAATCGTAAATCGAATGACCAACGCTCAATTGTTTGGTTCCATTGATAATTTCCGGTTGTCCAGGAGGCATTTTCGTAATTTTATTTGTATACTTAGTCAAATTCAACGTAGCCGAATATTTAAAATTATCTGATTCGACGACCTGCCCTGTCAATTGAACTTCCATTCCTCGGTTGTACATGTTTCCGATATTGGTATATACCTCGAAATAGGCATCAGAATTCGTTCCTCCATTCGAAATAGGTTGCGGAACTGAAAAAATTAAACCATCTGTCGTCCGATTAAAATATTCAACAGCACCACTTAAGCGTCCCTTCCAAAGACTAAAATCCATTCCAACATCAAAGTTTTTGGCCGATTCCCAAGTTAACTCATCATTCGCCAATGCGTTCTGGATAAAACCAGCTTCCGACTGATTATTCCGACCCAATAAATACAAGGCTTGGTAAGGATAATAACCCAGTTCGCTACCTCCGTCATTCCCTACTACGCCATAGGCAGCGCGTAACTTTAATTGATCGATCCAGGAAACATTAAAAAAGCTTTCCCGATTAATGTTATAAGCACCACCTACCGACCAAAAGTTGGCCCAGCGTACCGAGGGGGCAAATTTAGAGTTACCATCTCGCCGTAAACTGGCATTCACCACATATTTTCCATCATAGTCGTAGTTTAATCGGGAGATATAACTCTCTACCCTCAAATCGTTTTCATAGGAGCTTACATTTAAAGCCGTGGCGAAATTCACCAATTCACTAATTCCCCCCACAATTTGACCACTCCTGCTCCCTGTAAAATAATTATACTTATAAGCATAATTTTCATGCCCTACCAAAACGTTCAAGTTGTGTTTATTGAAACTCTTTGTGTATTCTAGTAATTCATCTACTGTATAACTTATTCTACGATAGAAATAAGCATAAGATCGTCCAGATGGTGCGCCATCGCCAAGGATCGGATTATCAAAAGTGCGATCATAACGATCATACAAATCCAAGCTCAATTTGGCTGTCGCGGTTAACCCTGGAAGAATATAAACCGACCCATAAGCTCTACCACTTAACTGCCCTAATCCGCGATTTTGCGTATCATTCAGGTTTTCAAAAATGGCATGTCTTCCGGGAGCAAACATCCGTCCATCGCCAAAATCATATTGCGGTTGACCATTTTCATCCAATATCAGTTCACCAGTAGAGGCATCATGTAAGTGAACCGGATAAATAGGCCCCATAAACCGAGAAATATAAAAAGGATTGATATAGGAGCTTCCTCCATCTGCATCCACGTTTTCATATCTAGCTGTACTATAACTACCCGTTAAATTCAGTCCAGTCTTAAAGAAACTAATCGGCTGGGTTTCTACATTTAGCCGACCGGTATAACGTTTGAGATCCGAATTAATGAGATACCCCTGCTCATTCGTATATCCTAAGGACCCATAATATGTCGATTTACCCGAACCACCGCTATAACTCAAATTATAGTTTTGACGGGATTTCCCTCCTTGGGTCGTTTGGTCGGCCCAATCCAAATCATCAGGGTACAACAATTGTGCATTAGGGTTCAATATCCCGTTGACATCTACAATTTCATTGTCTGCTACATTAAAAGGATTATACCCTAATAAATCTTTAATCGATTTAAATTCGTTGCCATCATATTCCGTAATCAAGCCGGAAGCAATGCTATTCGCTATATCACCAGGTATAGCCTGAGAACCATATTGTAGAGAATTGCGGTAGGCCTCCCACATTAGCGGGTAATATTGCTGCGCGTTGACCCGTTCATATTCAGGCATTCCTCTACTTATCCAACCCTTATTCGCCTGTACATGCAAGGTATTGTTGCCGGCACTTCCTTTTTTTGTAGTGATCATCAATACACCGTTTGCTCCCCGGGAGCCATACATTGCTGTTGTAGAAGCATCTTTTAGGACGGAGATTGATTCGATATCGGCTGGATTGATACTCGCAATATCTCCATCAAATACTGCTCCATCGACTACAGTTAGGGCGGCATTACTACCGGTAACAGACCCAATACCGCGAATCCGTACCGAAGCACCTGACCCAGGAGCTCCGCTGGAAACAGTAGATTGTACGCCAGGCGCAGCTCCTACTAAAGCATTCATGGCATTGGTAATTGGTCTTTTTTCAATACTGGCTGCAGTAACCTGTGCAGAAGAACCAACTGTAAGCGCTTTGTTTACCGTACCATAAGCAACGACCACTACCTCATCCAAAGCATTATTTTCTTCTTGAAGTGCAATAGTTAATACGCTTTTTCCGGCTACCGCTATCTCTTTTGTTGCATAACCCAACGACCGTAAAACCAGAATAGCATTTTCGGGTACAGATGGTAAATTAAACTTCCCTTCATTATCCGTCTGCACTCTGGTTTCAGTACCTTTGATAGTAATAGTTACACCGGGTATCGGTGCATTCAGTCCGTCTAATACTTGCCCGCGCACGCCAGTCTGAAAGAAGGATTCCCCTGCATAAATAGGATGAACGTAATGAGCAACAGCGGGATTATTCATTAAAAAAACGGTACCAACTAAAAAAACGTAACCCGCGGCCTTATAGCTGCGTTTTTTTGCTTTGCCCGTCCTCCATTTACTTGCAAGAGGAATGGCTTTTTTCCTTTTTGTTTTAAAGTACATTTTAGATTTGATGATTTGGTGAATGATAATAGTAATTAACCCAACAATCTTAAGGTAAGACTTGGAAATAAGTTCGTATTGAAAAAAAATGGGTACAGATCTAGTAAGTTTTAACCATAGAAAAATCAATTAAGTCAAGAAAATGTAAATAATTATATCCAATAATAGAAAAATACATTCACAACACAAAGAACAATTCAAAAATTAACAACTAATCTATTTTTTTTCAGCATTGAAAGCAATAAAACAATAAAAAGACAATAAGAATAACACCAATTATAACAAAAAATTGAAATCAGTCGGACCACGTTACTTATTTTAGAAAAACATTACACAAAGCATGTTAGACGACAAAAAAAGGGGCTTGTCTATGAAGACAAGCCCCTCAAAATTTCATCTCGTAATTCTAAAAATCAATATCCCTCGTTTTGCGTATAGGCATCAGAAGCGTCCAATGTCGATTGTGGTATAGGATAAACGCGGCGATAGGGCTGACTTGCCGGCTTCGCCGTTCCTGCAAGATCAAATTTTCCAAAACGGATCATTGCTTTTCTGCGATACATTTCCCAATACAATTCGAAACCAGTTTCCTGATAAAGTATTTCGGCGTCTATGGCTTCAATAGACTTGCCCGGAGCTTCCTGATAAAGCATTTCCCGAGTTCTATTTGTCCGCAGTGCATTGATATCCGCCAAGGCCTGAGCAGACTGGCCTTTACGCAAATAGGCTTCTGCACGCATGCAAAGGATACCACCCAAACGGTAAAGCGGAATATCTACATGGCTACTGCCATTATCGCGCTCCGGATCAAACTCGTATTTAAATACTCTTACGCCCCTATTGATCTGACCTTGTGTAAATACGGCTTGGCCTGGATTATCAAAATCCAGCTCCGGCGTGAAATCCATGGGCAAAGTGGTATTTTTTTCGCAATACAATTTGTTTACCTTAATGCGTCCGTCTGCAGTTTGTTCGAAAGTTCCACTCGGCAATAAAGTTGGTCCGTATTGTTGGCCAACAAGGAAGCCCCGATTAAAGTGGAACCATGACAGGCCATCACTATTAGGAACGATACTGGTAGCCGGTACACTTACATCCGTTCCATCATTCATAAACCAGGTGCCGTCATCGTATTGATAATGCCGCTGAAAGCGGGGATCATCGTGATTGCTGTCCCAAGTATGATAAAATTCGGGGGTTGTACAGGTTGCATTGGTGCCCCGGTTAGCAGGAGAAGGCTTTTGATTCCGCTCCATGGGCATATAAGCAAAATCGTTATCACTGTTTCGCTGCGTATTGATGTCTTGTACTACCGTAAAAATGAGTTCAGATCCCCCGGTATTATCAATATCAAAATTCTTAAAATAATTACTTTCCAAATGAAAACGCCCCGATTCGATGAGTCTTGTCGTATATTCGATCACTTTATCCATATCTGTACCTGATCCGTCGGGAACCGCCTCCATAAAATTGAAGCTGCTAGCATAACGGTCTTTGAATACCGCTCGGTTCAAATACATATCGGCAAGTAGTGCATACGCAGCCTGCTTGGTAAAACGACCTGCATGTGTTGCCCGCTCGCCCATCTCGGCCAAATTGGGGACAAGTGATTCTACCTCTCCAATAAGCCCATCAATGGCTTCGGCTGCTTGCCGGATCTCCAGAGGGGCATCCGCCGTATAAGGGTCACGATATGGAGCCTGACCAAAAAGATCCAACGTATGAAATGTATAGAAGGCCAGCAGCCCACGCGCCTCGGCCAAAAAGAGCTCCTTATCGGCAAAATCCTGCTCGTTGATTGTACTAATCGCCGTCAACGATTTGGTAATACCACTGTTGAGGTTATCCCAGGTAGTGGTTACCACGGCATTGTCGGGGCCCCAAGTAAATTCATGAACGGCCCGCCATTTCCCGCCATCGCCCCAATCGCTACCACGCGTTGGAAGCAAGGCTTCATCTGTTGAATATTCCTGAAGAGCAAACACGCTGCCATGATCTACAAAAGTAGCATCGCCAAGCTGCCCGTATGCCGCTGCCAAAGCATTTTCGGGGCTGGAGCTCTCCGATCCGAGCACTTCATCAATCACCTCTTCGTGCAAATCTGTACAGCCAACCAGAGCCAGGGCAAGAAAAAAGCTGGTCAGTTTATTCCGTAGTTGTATTGTTTTCATCTTTTTATTCTTTTGTTTTATATGACAAGATGTTACCTTGATTATTAAAAGATTTCATGTGTTTGCGCAAATTAAAATTTTAGTGTAGCGCCAAACATAAATGATTTGGATGCCGGATAAGTGGTATAATCAATGCCAAGCGATTGGTTTCCATCTACCGTTTTTGTCGTGTTTACTAATGGATCATAACCAGAATAATCCGTTATTGTCCATAAATTTTGCGCACTCACATATAAGCGCAAGGATTGCAACCATTTCCACGAATTTATGGTAACCGTATAACCTAAACGGACGTTGTTAAGTCGAATAAAATCAGATTTTTCGAGATACAGCGAAGACAACTGCACCGGATTCGCGGTGTTGGCCCCAGCTTCATAATACGCTCTTAGCACGTTGCGGTCAGAAGCCAGACTATTGATATTTAAATCAAGAGCGGTATTATTAACTAGGTATCCACCGGTTTGTCCGATGAAAGAAAAAGAGAAATCCATTTTTTTATACCGCAATTCACTATTCAGTCCAAAATTGAAATTTGGGATTGCCCCTTCGAAAATCTGCCGATCATCTGTACTGATCACTCCATCACCATTGGCATCTTCAAAAATATCGTTACCATTCTCGTCATACCCCAAATGCTTTAGCATAAAAAATGAACCGGCCTCATAACCATTTTTATAGATATTGGCATTCACGCCAGAAAGTCCTGGTCCGGAGATACTACCCGAATAGAGCTCGGATACTGGAAGATCTTTGATCGTATTGGACAAGGTGGCACCATTCACGTCCATCGACCAAGTAAAGTCCTTACTACTGAACAATTGCGTGCCCAACAAAAATTCAAATCCTTTATTAATAATACGGGCATCGACATTCTTCCACACCGTGGTGGTTGGACTAAGTGGTTCGGAAGGGATATTTAAAATGGGATCTTTGGTGGTTTTATTATAATATTCCAATGATCCGTACCATTTCCCGCTCCACAGGTTAAAGTCCAAACCTACATTGTACTGTTCCACTACTTCCCACTTTAATCCAGGATTAGCGGTTCGATTAATTGTCACTCCATTTACTACAGCCAGATCGTCATAGAGGTAATAACCCGCAGCAGGCGATAAAGAATAACTGGCTTGCGTAATTTTATTGGGCACTTCCTGATTACCGGTTTGCCCCCAGCTCGCACGCAGCTTCAATTCCTGAACGGCGTCAACATCTGTAAGGAAGCGCTCTTTCGACAAGACCCAGCCTAAAGCAAAGGAAGGAAAATAGCCGTATTTATTATCCTCTCCAAAGCGCGTTGAACCATCCGCTCGAAGAGATGCAGTAAGGAGGTACCGATTGTCGTAATTATAATTCAAACGACCAAAAAAGGATTGTAGCTCATTTTTCTGCGCATAGCCACTTGGACTGGTCGGTGTACCGGCATAACCTGGGTTATATTCGGGTGCTACTCCCTGACCTTGTTCGGCAATATCCTGCATACCGAAAGCTGTACCCGAAAACTGGAATTTTTGATAAGACATCCCACCTAAAATTTCCAATTGATGTTTATCGATGGACCGGTTATAAGTCAGATAATTCTCTACCAGGGTTGTTAATGAAGATAAATTGTTTTGCACATAAGCTCCATTTGGCGTCCGGTCAGTAATATTAGGATAGATTGTTGAATTCCGCTCGGAAGTCGATTTGTCTACCCCATAATTGAAACGATAATCTAACCCGGGCAATAAACGCAAGGTTGCTTCGACATTCCCCAACACGCGGAAGGTATTGGTTTTATCATCGTAAATGCTCAACAGGTAGGCCGGATTATAATGCGCGTTCATGTTAAAATTGGTATATTCTCCATTTTCATCCCTCACAGAACGCGTGGGGTTTGCCATCAGCGCATGGATAATCAACTGACCATCCGATCCAGCTGTATTTCCATTTGGGATTCCCGTCTCCTGAATATCGCTGGCCGTAAGGTTCATCTTAACGCGCAACCGTTTATTATCGAAAAAAGATTCCTCTGCATTGAGGCGAGCTGTTGTCCGTTTAAAATTACTCTTCTCTACAATACCGTCTTGATCCATATGGGAAATGGACGCCAAATAGTTACCGGAAGCGGAAGCCTTCGCAAAAGAGATGTTATGGTTTTGCGAAATAGCATTTCGATAAATTACGTCCTGCCAATCGGTATTCCCTCCATGATCATAAGCAGGATCTACTAAAGCTTGCCGGTACTGGTCGGCCGAAAGCAAATCTAGCTTTTTAATCGGCGAAGCTGTCCCCACATAACCATCATAGGTAAAGGAAGGCTCTTCCCTAGTTCCTCGTTTAGTTGTGATGAGCACCACTCCATTTGAACCGCGCGCACCATAAATTGCCGCCGCCGAGGCATCTTTCAAAATCGTTATCGTTTCAATATCACTGGTATTCAGGAAATTCAATGGGTTTTTGGCCTCTGAACTCCCCAAACCAAAGTTGGCCCCTCCGGCACTTACATTATCATTGCTCAATGGTATACCATCTACGACAAATAGCGGAGTACTTCCACTCCGGATAGAACCGGTACCGCGAATAAAGACATCGACACCTGCACCGGGTTCGCCACTGGATTGCGCTATCCGAACTCCTGATACTTTTCCTTGCAACATGTTATCAACAGAAATAGGCATCCCTTGTCGGATATTGTCGGCTTTCAATTGTGTTACCGCTCCTGTCACATCGGATTTGGTTTGACTACCATATCCCACTACCACAATTTCATCCAACTGATTGTTGCTTTCTGTTAATATGATCTTTAGAAAAGGTTCATTGATCGTCAGTTCTTGCGTCACATAACCAATATACGAAACCAACAATTTTTCACCTACAGCTCCCGCTAAACTAAATTCTCCTTGCTCATTGGTTGTAGTTGTTCGATTGGATGAAAGCGACTTGACCGTCACACCAGCAATTGGTGTATTGTCTGTCCCAGTGACTACGCCTTTGATTATGTTTTGGTGGACAACTTGTTCACCAATACCTCGATGTGGTGGACGAGCCAGAGAAAAACCCGTGAATGCAAACCACACCACTACTGCTAAAAGAAACTTACTTTTCATAAACAAGCAATTACTAATTATTTAAAATGTAAAGGATGGATAATCGGTTAGAAAACACTGGAACCAATGCTAATCTAACCTAGAACGTAGATCCGCCAAATATGGTCATCGGTTTAACACATATGGGGAATAAATAATATCTTCGGAAAACAAAGTAGAACGCAGTTTGTAAAAAACAGGCATAGGCATTTTATTAAGTACAAAAATGATATATATCTACAATGTTACATGATCAAAAAGAACTTTCTGTTAACTCCAAGTTATGTTTATTGAACTCATCAAAAAAGGTGTTACGCTAAGCAGTACAAACAATATATTATAATAAAGAGGATGCTCATAAAAACCGCCTTATTAACAACTAATAAGACGGTCTGTTGCCCTTATTCTGCTGAAGGGTGTTATACTTTCCACCCATAAGGAATATAAACATTATCGAAAGTACCGTCTTCGTATAGATCGACGATCGCATAACCATTTTTAGTTGCATAGCGATCACCTTTCCACCAATTGCCACTTACGGCCCCATTGCTGATATAGGTTACTCCTTGGTATTTTACTTCATCATTTAAGTGGATATGCCCGCTTAGCGACAGCTTAACCTGAGGATGTTGTGTAAAGAGCGTAACAACACGTTCGGCATCGTTCAGGATGGCCCCAGCTCCCAGATTATAGCCGGTATCCATTTTACCTAAATGGCCGACTACCAATGGCGCTGCGGATAAGATCGGCGCATGCGACAGGATTACCGTATGTTTGTCTTTATTTGCTTCTAAATCCCTTCCCAACCATTCGAACTGCTCATCATCGAGCTGGCACGCATACCAAACACCATCAGAGATACGGGGCTGAATACTATCCAACACTACAAAATGCCATCCTGCCTGATCGAAGCTACGATAAGGTTTATCGAGACGCATCATTTCCAAAGCATAGTTTTTACCGTAGAGCGGGTCTTGCTTTTGACCAGCACCCCAGCAATCGTGATTACCGATGCAGTAAGCAATGGGCAAACTATTTTCGTCTTTCATTAGTTGATGCCATAGCTTCCATTGCGTTTCCACACGGTCTTTAGGCTGCTTTAAAGCATCCATAATACAATCGCCTGTATTGATAATCAAAGTAGGTTGATCTGCTTGCGATTGCACATGATGTAAGCAGGTTTCTAATCCTTTTGGTGCGTTTAACTCCGGCTGCATATGCACATCGGTTAGATGAGCAAAACGTAAAGAACGTTTAGCGGCTTTAATTCTGCGGTTTGGTGTATCTAACGTTTCTGCGAAGCTTGATTTTCCTAAGACGAAACTAGATAATGTACCAATTCCTAAATGCTTTAATAGTGATCGACGATTCATGGCTATCTTTTTTATGATTATTGGCTTTTAAAATAATGATCAGAAAGTAACAAATTTAGGTCGATCAATATTAAGTTAATATGAAGTATTCTTTGTCCTTTTGTTGCGTTGGGAATTATTATTCGTCCACGGCCGCTAAAATCCGATTAAACAATTCGGTATTCTTATACACACCAATAAAATCTTGGGCATGAGGGCCATAAGCCATAACAGGCACCATAATATTGGTATGGTCATTGGTAGAAAAGTCGCCCTGCACATATCCTTTCTCTTCATCGGCATCCAATAGCGTCAATCCTCCGGTTTCATGATCGGCAGTAACCACAACTAAGGTTTGCCCATCTTGATCGGCGAAACGCAAGGCCTCTCCAACCGCCTGATCAAAATCCAGCGCTTCGGTGATCACATAAGGCAGATCATTGGCATGTCCACCGTAATCAATCTGCGCACCCTCGGCCATCAGGAAAAAACCAGTTGTTTTAGCAATATTCAGTTTTTGAATGCTCTGCCGAAGCAACTGTTGCAAAAGAGCACCTCTACCATCCTTTACCGGACGAGTAGCAGCATCTGGTAAAAATAAGGCGATATGGTCGGCCTTTGTATGCATTAAAGCAGCGACATCCTCGCCAATTACCCAGTTGTGCGCTTTAGCCTGCTTCAGGTAAGCAGCGCGTTGATTGGCCTCCTTAAAAAAGCCAGGTGCCGTACCTCCTGCAATGGATAATTTACTGTTCAGTAAATCTTGTGCAATAGCTCCAGAGGCATTTCGATCTTTATTCGCTGCATAGAAGGCGGCGGGTGTGGCATCAGTAATATCTCCGGTACTTAACACCCCGGTTTTCCAGCCCTTTCCAGCTAAAATATCAGAAATTCTAGGTAAAGGTTTTCCAACGGTATCTACACTAATAAATTCATTATTGGTAGATTGTCCGGTTGCAATGGCCGAAGCCCCTGCTCCCGAATCGGTATTGCCGGCATTGGCTGATTCTGTTCTAGAAAGCCCCATGTAACGCATATTCGCCATATTTAAGGCACCATGATTGGCCGACAAAGCCGCCTTGATCTGGGCCAATCCCATACCGTCGCCAATCAATAAGATCACATTCTTTACTTTACCATCTAACCCATCCGACCGATACGTTGGCTTATAAACCGATAACGGTTCCGACAAGCTGAATCGGTTATAGGCCTGATGATCTAGCCAGTTTCTCAATTCCTCAGGATGATCGGTATTGATCCAAGTCACCCCTAATTTCTCCAACTCGATCCAGGTATTTTTACTGTCTGGCGTAGCCCAAAAACGGAAGGGCTTACCTAACTTTTGGGCAGCTTCTACCACGGCGTGCATTTTTTGTCTTTCTTCCTCTTTTAAACGTCCCTTGCCGTTCCAATGGGTATAGGCTCCCATGTCATTGCTGATCATGGCTATTCTTCCCAGCTCATCCGGTTGATACGGCACGTTCGGGCGGCCATCGAAGGAAATGAAATCCGGGTAGTTCACATAGTGGTTTGGCGCGGGCATATCGCCGCTCAAAACAATACGCACGCCTTCTCCATAGGCATTGTCTGCTACCATTCCCATGTACGGTTGTAAAATTTTGATCAATGCCGGAATAACGTGCTGGTGATCTTCTTTGATATCAATAACCAATTGCAAGGATTTGGAAGAATCAGCAAAAACCTGGCCTCCGTTGGCTTTAAAACGTTCGTAAAGTGGTTTTAAATAAAGCACTTCCAAGGTACGGCCATCCTGAATCTCCCGCTCTTCATGAGCCACATACAACTGTCCATCTTTCAAGAACACATCGGCTTCGATGGATTCCATGCCAGCGTAGTAGGCTTTAAAAAAGGGGACATCCTGCTTGTAATCGTTATGGCTGTGCCCATGTAATGTACTCCCTTTGATTCCCGTTTTATTCCCGAACATCAATTGATGGAACTTCTGCTCCAAAGCTTGGTTTTGGGCTTGTACAAACCCAAAACCAAGCATTAAAAATCCACTTAAGAAATATTTGAACATTTTAAAAAGTAAAAAGTAAAAATTCAAAAGTAAAAAGGTTGTCAGCAACCAGAGATCAGACATCGGCTAATTTCCGAAAGCTGATATCCGGACAGCTAAAAATTAGTTTGAATAATTTTCCAAGCGATATCTCCAGTAATAAAGTCCATCGGTATAATGCCATATCTGCCGCTTTGGGCATTAGTAAAATAATCAGCGACTTTCGGATTAATCACATTAGATACATTCGGAATATTCGGGATTACCCATAAAATATTCTGATAACCGCTGGTAAAGTTAACGAACAACTGCTGCTGTTCCGCATTGTTTTGCAAGGCTTGTTGAAAAAGGTTAGTGATCGCCGAATATTTAGCATTATTATCACTTACCTCGTATTCATCCTGCACCTGCACGGTGTATGTTCCGTTATCAATGGTAAAGGTGGCTTTATCGCCCCAATTATGGCTTGCATCAATGCCTTTAGCTGTTGGATAGGAGAAACGCCTGAATAAGACAATCTTCCCACGGGCAGCACCGAGCGTTGGAATACCGCTCGCTAAGTACCATACCCCAGGATCTTGCTGGACATACTGATCGAACTCCTCCTGAAAAGTCAAGGTATTTTCAGCGGCATCGTACTCTTCTTTCACACTCATCACAATGGTTTCTGAAGGATGTGCCTGTAAAAATTGCTTGCAGGCATTTAATACATCATCAAAATTTAAATGCTGATAGACAGAGCCATGATGGATAACAAAAGCATCTTGGTAGTGACGACAACGGATGTCCAAAAAGCGGACACCTGCCAGCAATTGATCAGCGATGGAAAGGTCCTGCGTTTTGGCTGTCCCACTAACGGGCTCGTATTGCGCCCCACTATCATGCGTTCCGGGAATGCTGAGCCGATCTACAGACATGGAATCCGGAAGAAAAGACATCCAATTTACTGCATCTGCGATACTTAGATCTAAGGCAGTCACATTTTCGGCTACATCAGATTTAAGTCCCGCATTTTCGGGGATTAAATCATTCTCTTTATTACAAGAGAAGAACAATAAAGACGCACAGCCCATTAGGGCATAAAAAGCTGTTTTCATATGCTAGTTTTTGTTTTTTATTTATCAGATAGCACTTTTGATTGTTAACCACTTTGTCAGCCATCGGAGATCGGGCATCGGCTGATATCCGACTTCCGACAGCTACTAAACTACCATCCCGGTGTTTGCTTGTACACCCCATTGCTTCTCGAAATCTCATCCGGATTAATTGGCCAGGCAATATGTTTAGCCGGATCAAAATTACGTGCAGGCCAAATTTCAATGACATTATAAGCCGAATGTGGATCTGTCTTCGAAACATGGTCTCTTCCATGCAAAGGCATCCGTAAATTATCAAAATCACCCCAACGTTTCAGGTCGGCCACCCGATCCGTCCATTCGCAGGCCAACTCTACCCGACGCTCATGTTTCAGGTCGGCCAAGGTAGGATTACTGATAGCATTCAATCCCACCCGACTCCTAATTTCATTCAAAGGCTCGGCAGCTTCGCCGTTTCTTCCCAACATAATCAGTGCTTCTGCCTTAAACAGGAGCATCTCCGCATAGCGCATCAACGGTAAATTTAGGCGGGTGGTTGGATAATCTCCATTTTGGTTGATCATATCGTTCGACCCCGACTCTCCATTGGATCCATAACTATAAGGGTCCATATATTTTCCGATCATAAACCCGGATAGACTATTTGTGGAATAATACTCCCGTTCCTCACCGAAATAGGTAAACTTATCTCCAAAGTTTAGCACCGTGATATCCCTTCGCGGGTCGCCTTCTTCAAACGCATCGAATAGTTCTTCTGTAGGTGTGAAATAACCCCAGCCATTGTACTTTCCCCAACCGGTGTTTTCCAATACAACACCAGGAAATTCTGATCCGCCCTGTGTACCGGAAGTAACCGACCAGATATATTCAGGCCCCCAGTTGTTTTCGATTTTAAACACCGCCCGGAAATTCTCCTTACCGTTTTCTTTTCCTGTAATCAATGCTCTGCCACCTTCATTCTTGATTTTATCTACCAAAGGCGGAATCAGCTCCCATTTAGAAGGATCATATTGTGCCCAATACGCATAGGTCTTCACCATATAACCCCAGGCGGCTACCTTATGGGCACGTCCTTTCTGGTCGTCAGAATAGGTCGAAAAAAGCGGCAACAAGTCGGCAGCCTTCTCCAAATCACTAATGATCTGTGCATAATTATCCGTTACCGAAGGAAGCTGCGGAGCGATTCGTTCTCCGTATTCGGGATTCTCCGGCCCGTCAAAAGGCACACCCTGATCCTTATGTCCCCATAGATAGGCAATCCAGAAATGAGAAAAAGCCCGCATAAAATACGCTTCACCTAAAGCTTTATTTTTCACTTCATCGCTTACATTTTGGGCAGTTGGGATGCCTTGCAAAGCTTGATTCGCTTTATTCATCATCCAATACACGTCGTTCCATCCGGCAGACATGTAACCTTCCCGGCCGGTAGGAATAAAGTTCTTGATGTTGTCAAAGTCGGCCTTCACCCGCCCAGTTACCACGTCGTCACTGGCATTCTGCATGCTGAACAGATCACGCCCCCAGGTCGACTCATACCGCATGGGCACATACATCGCGTTTAATGCTTGTTCGATATCTTTTTCGCTTTGCCAAAAAGTTCCGGTTGAGGGATTACCATAAGGTTTGGTATCCACCCAATCTTCTGAACAGGAACTGACCGTCAAGGCAACTACTATCCCTATCAGGCCTATACTATATTGAAATCTATTGATACTCATCGATTAAACCCTTTAAAATGTTAAATTAACCCCCAATGCATATGCCCTGGAAACGGGATATTGCCCACCATCCATACCCACACCGCCAACTTCCGGATCCATACCATCATACTTCGTAAATGTGAGTAAGTTTTCACCGGTTAGATAAACATGTAATTTCATTTTTTTAGGTAGGTGAGAAAAGGTATAACCCAGCATAGCATTTTTCAAACGCAGGTAATTTCCACTCTCCAGGAACCAATCTGAGTTCGTAGAGAAATTCTTGTTCGGATCCTGCGCATTTATCCGTGGAATATCGGAATCCGTATTGGAAGGCGACCAAGCGTCTAAGATCTTATCCCAACGGTTATACCCTTGTTCACCGGCATTTAAAGTCGATTGTTTGAAGGCATTGAACAATTTTACACCGCCTACACCCTGAAAAAACAGGCTTAGATCGAAGTTCTTCCAGTTCACATTTGCGGTAAATCCGTAAGTGAATTTCGGGAAAGCGTTACCCATATATACCCGATCAAGGTCATTAATCTGTCCGTCGTTATTCTGATCAACAAACTTCAGATCGCCCGCTTTTGCGTTAGGCTGTATCGGTGCGCCGTCAGAACCTACATACGATTGTGCTTCTTCATCACTTTGGAAAATGCCATCAGTCTTCACCAACCAATAAGAATAATAGGGTTCACCTACTTTAGAACGGTAAGGCGTTAAAATCCCTCTCCAGGAGTCGCCATGCGACCAAAACGCGTTGGGGTCATCGGAAATATAGCTTACCCTGTTCTTCAAGGTGGCGATATTACCGCCAATGCCATACGTCACTTCGCCCACTTTGTCCTTCCAGCTGAGCGCCAATTCCAATCCTTCGTTGCGGATTTCCCCTTCATTGATCAAAGGAGCCCCCAAACCAAAAGTATTCGGCCAATTGGTATCTTGCTGTTTGATCAAATCGTAGGTTTTCTTCTTAAAGTAATCAGCAGTGAAGGTCAAACGTTCCTGAAGAATACTTAAATCCAAGCCAAAATCCGTTTGTTCCGAAGTTTCCCAGGAAAGCTCAGGATTAAATAGGTTATTGATGTACCAAGCCGTATTCAAGGCTGCGCCGTCACCTACTTGATACAAGGTGTTACTTGTCAAAGTTGGATAGCCATAGTTGATACCGATGGTCGACAAGTTACCGATACGGCCCCAGCTTGCCCGGAATTTTAACAGGTCGATTCCTTCCACTTTAAAGAAAGGTTCTGAACTGAGTTTCCAAGCCGCGGTTAAACCGGGAAAACCTTTGCCTTGAAAGCCTTTAGGAAGGCGTCCGGCGATATCCTTACGGTAGCTGGCAGTCACGAAATAACGGTCTGCCCAGCTGTAGGACAGACGTCCGACGTAAGAGACATTGCGGTCTTCGCTCTGGCTATCGCTAGGTCGATCGGTATCGAAGTCTGAAGCATTGACGAAGAACTGGGCCCAATAATCTTCGCGTTCAAAATTACGCGCCGCGATGCCAAACCCGCGAAGGCCAGTGGTTTGGGCTGTTGTAGAAAACATGGCACCAATGTTATGCCGACCGAAAGTGCGGTTATAATTAATGGTATTTTCCCATATCCAACGGAAGTTTTTATTGGCTTCATAGCTCAAGATATTCTGGTCGTTTGGTTTACCGGGTTCGGTACGCCGTGGATCAAAGTTTTTGTAAAAATAATTCGACTGGTAATAAGAAAAGCGGGAAAGTACATCCAAACCCGGAATGATATCGGAATAAGATAATTCAGTCACCGATTGTACGTCATTGGTTTTATTATAGCTGTTGTTCCGCAATAAAGTAGCTACCGGATTAATCGCATCCCCAAAAATTCCTAAGTATTCCGAGTCTTTAGGGCCAACGCCACCAAAGCTGCCATCTTCGTAGTAAACAGTTGCCGACCTGGGCATATAGATAGCGGAAATAATAGCTCCGCTGTAGCCACTTGCTGTTTCTGTCCCCCTGCTGCTATTGTTATTATAGAAAACTTCCTGCTTCAATTTCAAATGATCGGTAAAATCGTACCGCGCATTAAACCGTAAGGAAAGGTTTTCATTAAAGGTATTGAGTAATGTTCCTTCATTTTTCTCGTACCGGCCTTGCAATAAAGTCGCAAATTTATCGGTACCGGCATTAACCGTCACCGTATGCCTTTGCGTTAAACCTGTCCGGAAAATCTCATCAATCCAATCCGTGCGCGTTACTTGTGCATCCGGATTTTTGCTGGCGTCCCAGCCATCTGGCGGATTTAGTCCAGCAGCGGTATAGGCTTGATTATATACTTGCGCTTCCTGTTCACCGGTAAGCGACTGTGGCAGACGCCAAGCACTTTTGGCTCCCACAAAACCGTCGTATTGTATACCGGGAGCTCCAGCTTTAGCCTGCTTGGTGGTAATTAAAATAACGCCGGAAGCCCCAGAAAAAGCGCCATAAATAGCCGCAGAAGCCGCGTCCTTTAACACGGTGATCGACTCCACGTCGGCTGGATTATACGGTGCATTTGGCACCCCATCTACCACGACAAGCGGTGTCTCACTGGCCCGGGAACCAATACCCCGGATGGCTACCTTAGGAACACTATTGGGATGTCCGCCATCGCTGACTACAGTTACACCTGGTACCTTACCTTGAATCATGCTCGGCACATCCACCACGGGCCTGTTTGTCGCCTGATCCATATCCGGCACGGTGGATACCGCAGCAGAAAGGTCGCTTTTTTTCATCTCTCCATAACCAATCACCACTACCTCATTCAGCTCTCCCTGTGCTACCTTCAGTTCAAAATTCACAGGAAGATTCTGTCCTTCTGCAACAACTAAACCGGTACGTCGTTGAGCCTCATAAGAAACATAACGAACTTCCAGTGTATACGTTCCGGGAGGCACGCTGACCCTGAAATTTCCATCCTGATCGGCACTTACGGTTTTCCCCAACTCTAACACGGATAGGCTCGCCCCAGGTAAAGATTCGCCATTTTCATCACTAACATGCCCCGTAATGAGCCCCATCTGTTGGGCGCTTAGTTTCTTTACCAGTACAATATTTTCATCACTTTTTTTGTAAGTAATATCCGTATTGGAAAGGAGATAATCCAATACAACTTGGGCTTCTTCTTGCTCAAAATGCCTAGCCTTTACCCGATATTTTGAGAGTTGGAGTGATTCCCCATCGTAAGCCATTTCTACGGGGATCAATTGGCTAAACTTTAGGATAGCCTTAGCCAAGTTTTCATTTTTAATAGCTATGTTAATCCTTTCCTTCATCCCTTGGGCCTCCGTATTTCGGGCCATCAAAAGCTGGACACAGGTAAAGAAAAAACCGGCGAACAAAAAAGTCCTCATAAGGAGTCTGTTTAGCTTATGATCATAATTCATATATTTGTTATACTATTTACTCGTTAACAATGCGGGTTAATTCTTACAGCCTGTATGATTTGGCGATCGCAGGCTGTACTTTTTTTATCGGCCATTGCCCTAGGCAGCTTGCCGTTCTATTTAAAAAGAGTTATTGTTTTTCCATGCTGTTTGTATTTATGGTGGTGTATAGTACAAATTAAGCGCAAGGTCTCCTCCCAAGGCTTATGTTGAAGAATAGTAATGCTGTACCGTTCGTTGGCTGATCCTGGGCTGCTATTTTTTAATTCAACCTGAAAGCGGTTGCGTACTACCATAGCCAACTCTTCAAAAGTTACCTCGTGCAATATGGTACGTCCATTTACCCATTCGCCAATATCTTTACTTTTCAGGTTGCCTACATTCCAGCTGTTGTTTCGTTTGTCGTAAACTACTCCTCTACCCGCACTCAGGGTATCGGTCAGCATCCCTACGTTGGCACTTATTTTTACTTTTCCTGTCTTCACTTCAATTGCTGTATAGGGGAGCTCAGGATAAGCTTTTACATTAAAAGAAGTACCCAGGACTTGTGTAGTGAGATCAGTCGCATGAACGGTAAAAGGGTGTTGGGGATCGGTTTGGATGGAAAAGAAAGCTTCTCCCCGATCAAGGAAAACAGCACGTTTGGAAGAAAAGGCTCGTCGTTCATAACGTAGCTGACTATTGGCATTTAGCCAAACTTCCGAACTATCAGGTAATATTATCCGTTTCATTTTCCCGATATCCACCTGAATGGTATCGTATACAGGTTCCTGTATCGCTACTATTTGCTGCCCAGGTTGTACACCGAAATTAGCCCGCCACAAAGCAAGTCCGATGAAAGCGATTAAAATACTAGCGGCTAGCGTCCATTTAAAGGGAATGATTCTGGACGTGTGTTGTTCCCTTTGATCAATATGCCGTTCCAGGTTTTTCAAAAGCTGATCGTGAATTTCTATAACCCTTCCTTTATCTTGAAGCGGAGCGATATCTTCTCCTTCCCCATAAGATTGATACCACTGTTCCACGATATCCCGTTCCTTTTTCGTTAGCTTGCCTTGTCGAAACTTTTTTAATAGCTGTAAAAACCCGTTTTTATCCACTGATGTTTTGTCGTTTGCTGTGTATACAGTTAAGCACCCGGGAAGTACCTTAAATTAACATGAGTTTTTTGTTAATTTTTCATCAACAAAGCAATCGCAACCAAGATAGTTGCCAGTTTTTCATCGGAAATCTTTTTTAGGATGGATTTTCGTATACGGTGGGAAGCCTCTGTTAGGTTATTTTTAACGGTCTGTTCTGCCAGGTCTAATTTATCAGAGATCGTGGCAATAGAATGATGGTCTGCTTTCATCAAAAAAACAGCCTTCATGGTAGGTGGTAGTTTTTCGACTTGTTGGTCGACAAAGTCTTCCAGCTCCAGGTACCGACCTAGATCATGGTCGGCCTGCACGAAAGCTTCTACCCGTTCCCACGCAGCAGCCAGCACTTTCTTTTTTACTTGTTGGGAAGTAAAATAATTGATAATACTATTCTTAATAGATTTTTGCAGATAAGACTCCAGGTTTTCGGCCGTAATATGCAACTGACTCCGCTTATCCCAAAGGGTAATGAACAGTTCCTGCACTACATCTTGAGCCTGCGCTTCGTCATCCAAACGACGATAAGCTATAGCAAATAACTTCTTCCAATAGCATTCAAATAAATATGTAAAAGCTTGCCTGTCGCCAGCTTTCAGTTGAATAATGGTTTCGTCTGTTATTTGATGTATCATACAAACCCTAAACAAAAGTAAAGGATCAGTATTAAGTCGGTGTTAAATCGGAAATGAAAATGCAGATTTATACAGGCTGAATTGCAAATTTATATTCCACGCTGATATCGATACTGCTCTCCCACGGTCATGATGATATAAGGCACCTTGCTTTGTGCTAAATGTTGGTAGCTGAGCCAATGCGGTTCTCGGTGGTCGATGCTATGTCCCAATTCATTCTCGTGTCCGGGGATGACTAATCTGGGCGCCAGTCCTTCCACGACAGCAGGGATTTGGGTATTCCAGCAATTCACCAGTAATATATCCGTTTTTACCTGCTCTTTTACCTTTCCGATCCATTCCAGATCCTGATCGTTGGCCTGATCTCCGGTATGGGCAACCGCATAACCCTCCGGTGTAGTCACCACATAGACATTGTTTAGTACCTTATCTCCCTGATGCCCGGGAAGTACATGTACGGATAAAGAACCTCCTTTTTTCTTGAGAGGATACGAGAAGGCCTGTACCTGTTGCCCCCGCCAATGTTTAACTAAATCCCCCTGATTTTCCCACAAGCCCGGAGGAACAACAACGGCCTTTCCTTTTTTCAGTGCGTAATCCCGTACCTGTTCATCGGCATGGTCGCCATGAAAATGACTGACAAAAAAGATATCTACTTGATCTAATACTTGATGAAAAGTGGATTCTTCCATTAATGGAAAACGTTTGCCATCGAAAAAAGGTCCGGACACCACATCAAAAGCAAAAGTAACCGTTGCCGTTTTCACGATAAAACCGTGATTGTAAAGCTTGTAAACAACCAGCTGATCTTTATTCGCAGGTAGCATTAAGGCAGTCAGGATATCCTTATACCGCTTTTCAAAAAAGATTTTTTCAGCCTCACTACCGTCAGTCCGTTCATCATGATAAAGCGCATCCAGAGCAAAAAGCGGTAGCTTTCTGTCTTCCAGTCGGGTGGTATCCGGTGTTAATTTTCGCAGATAGCGGTCAATCTGTTCAAACAGCTGCCCGGACTGATTTAGGATCATCCCTTTCGGATCATCCCAGAAAGCAAAAGGCTTGTCTTGGGAGAAGGTCTTTAAGGCCAAGACCATACCTGCCATGAATATAACTAACTTCTTCATTGGGCTTCCAATTTTGGTGTTTGAGAAATAATAGTATAGTTGGTATTTCGGGCATCCAGCACAAAAATCTGGTATTGATTTCCACCTGGATATACCCTAGTTACGATATGACCCGTAGGCTGATAAGCCTCTGCCATTTTTCCCAGACGTTCCCGATTACCGCTAACCAAGCCTGTAGCGAAAATATAGCGATCATCTGGATACAATTGTTTATCCAGCAAACTGGCCAGTACTTCCGGCTGAGGATGGTAATAATCCCATACCGGAATAACAAAAGCTTTAGGGCGTAAAGAACTGACAACAGACTCGTTCATCGCATCGGAATATCCATGATGATCCAGCACGGCCACCTCTACCGGCCCCACTAATCTTCCCACAGGTGTTTCCACATCCCTCCATTTTGGCCGGTCTTCAGAAACTCTTCCGGTAAGGTCACCTCCGCTATAGTAATCAAATTTGCCATAACTCAACTTGATCACATTGCTGCACATATTTTCGCTGGGGAACGCTGATTTATCCAACGTATCCAAAGAAGGGAAGAGCTGTTTACTGTTGCTTCCTTCACCTGTCCATATCCGTCCGCTTGAATAAATATTGCGGACAGAGAATGTCGGATATTTTTCCGGATGGTATCGAAGAACAAACTGGTCATTCCTTCCGGGTTGCAAACCTTCTACTTTCATACCATTGTGCTTTTGCTGATACTCCAAAAAGTTCACATAGTTTTGAAAATCGGGTGTAGTATGCCAAACATCTTCTTTAGAAGGGTATTGGTAATCTGGCCAACTACGATCAATCAGCTTCTCGAAACGGAACTGCTCAGCCACCTGAGTGATTCCGGATAAGACATAACCCTTTGAAGATTTCGGTGCGGCAGGATATACACCGCCCACATGATCCATGTGATGGTGGGTGAGCAGCACATAATTGATAATACCCTGATGATTAGCCAAAGGCGCTGTAAAATGAGCAATATAAGCAGCAATCCACTCACCCGGAAATTTAGATTTATTAGGTAAAGCTGGCATCACTTGTTGCTTGATTTGGGTGGTATCTCCCAGGTCGCCCGCATCAATGATCATTGTTGTGCCATCCGGTAAGATAGCAAAGGCTGCATTTCCTCGCCCTGTACTGATCTGATGAATATCCAGATAGCCTTCCTGCCAAGGACTTAAATGCTTTCCGTTTTCCTGCGCCTGTAAGCTGAATGCTGCTGTTAAGCTAAACAGCGCAACAGTAAGCATTCTTTTTTGCAATTTTTTCATCACTCAAAGTTAAGTTTAGTAACCTGCATTTTGTGTTAAGCTTGGGTTAAGTGAGATAACCGTAGATGGAATCGGAAAAATCCGTTTACTCTCATCCGAACCAGTCGGATGATAAGTCCAGGTTCCCTCGTATTTGCCAAAACGGATCATATCCTGCTTAGCCATTCCTTCCCAAGTAAATTCTCTCCTTCGCTCTTTGTATAACTCTTCTAGAGATATTGAGTTATATGAACTACCGGCCAAAGCTCTTTCCCTGACTTGATTAATGAACGGTAGTGCTTCGTTGTTTCGGTTTAATCGTACCAAACATTCGGCCTTCATAAGCAGAATATCGGCATAACGGAACACGACAAAGTCATTACCCATGTGCCTGCCCGTCCCTGTTCCCGGCACATATTTAAGTACTCGTACCCCTTCATTTTCTGCCACACCACCTGTTCCCAATTCATTCCAGGGATCGGTAGAAGTGTAATCCAATGTAAAAACAAGCGGCTTCCCATCCCGGGTAGTTAAGGCCGTACCATCGGCGGCATATTGCTGTCCTACCAGAAAAATCTGCTTCCGTTGATCGCCATCCGCAAAAAGGTCATAATGATCTCTTAACGTAGAATAACCGTTCCAGGGAGCGTAGGAAAGTCCATAGGTTTCTCCGCTATTGTAATGCAGTGTATACACGTGATGGCTAAATCCTGTTGCATAAACCCGGTCAAAAGGGATAGCCAGAATGGTCTCTACAGAACTGGTATTATCCTCTTTGAAATTATCCATAAAGTTTTCAGAGAGCGCGTAATCGTTTTTATTGATGATCGTCTCACATTCATTGATACACTCCTGCCAATAGGATTTACCGGTGTACACTTCACCGTTCAGGTACAGCTTAGCCAGTAAAACATGTGCGGCAGATTGGGTCATCAACCCGTAATTATTGGCAGAAGGTTCATCTTCCAATAAGTCTATATTATCTTTGATTTCTGATTCGATGAAATCAAAGGCCTCCTGTGGACTCACCTGCTGCGGAGCACTCGTATCCAAAAAATCTGTTTTTATATAAATATGACGATAGTTATCCAGCATGACCCAATAAAAGAAGGCCCTAACCGTTTTTAATTCCGCTATTTTTTTATCCTTTCCCTCAAATTCCAGGGAAATATTGGATAACTGATATAGAATCTGATTTACCTGAGCAATACCGTTCACACAGAAATTCCACACGTTTTCCGGACTGCCAGACGGACTCGGATTATAGGTATGGGTACCTAGCCGCCTGTAATAGCCGCCGTTGTTCCAGTCTGACCCCCGGGTTACGACAATTCCTTCATCGGTAGTAACCGTTTGTGACGCCCATACCGCATCAGCATAACCTCTCATAGCGCTATAAGCCGGGGCAATTGTACGCAATAACTGTTCTTCATTTTGTGGAAAATTGTCTGTCGTCAGCTCATCATATACTTTGGTCTCCATATCGCAACTTGACAATACCAAACCGCTTGTAATGATCATTATACAAGCCATATATTTTTTAAATTGATAATAGATAGTCATGATTGTTGTGTTTTTTCAATAATTTAAATGATCTCCTATTTTGATTTAGAAAGTCAGCTGTAAATTCAACATAAAAGACCTACTTTTAGGATAGTAATCCCGGTTATCGACTCCAAGCGCATCGACTTCCTGCTTCACTTCCGGGTCAATTCCTTTATATCCGGTGATCAAGAATAGGTTGTCAGCCATTGCAGAAATCTGTAATTGCTTAATGAAATTATGGAAGCGTTCCGTATTAAATTTATAGGAAAGGGCAGCATTCTGTAAGCGCAGGAAAGACCCCGACTCTAACCAGAGGCTGGAGATATAAGGGTCGGTCTGTGTAATACCGGCATTGATGAAATCCTTCGGAACCGGACGGGACGGAAGCCGGCTTAAGTAAGAAACGTTCTGTAAAGTCGCATTCAGGATAGAGTTACCAAACTGCCCGTTAAAGAACAGGCTAAGCCCCCAGTTCTTATAGCGGAAAGAATGATTCAATCCTAATTGATAAGGTGGTGTAGCCGGGCGTCCGATAAACTTTTTATCTTCATCCGATACCTGATCGGTGGTTACTTTTTCACCTTCTTTATTATAGAAGAGGTATTTACCATCTTCATTTAATCCGGCAAACGCATAGGTATACCATGATCCAATAGCATGCCCCGGAACAATCCTTTGCGTATACCCTAAGTTTCCGTCGCCATATACCTGAGCCGTTTCAATATAGCCGGTTGATATGGTATATTCATCATTGGTAATGGCCAGCACCTTGTTTTTCGTCAAGGAAGCTACCACATCCAAATGATACTGGAAGTTCTTGTTGCGCACGATATCACCTGACAATTGCAGATCGATACCCCGGTTGCGCATACTACCAACATTGGCATAAGTAGAGCTGTACACATTAGGCGGGACAGGTACTGTATAGGTATACAATAGGTTTTCAATTTTATTATTATAGACCTCTACACTTCCTGACAAGCGACTCTTGAACAAGGAAAATTCTAATCCGATATTCAATGCCTTTTGGGTTTCCCATTTCAGGTCCGGATTGGCATTCCTAGCCGGAGAATATACCGGCAAAAATTTACCATTAATATAGGCATAGTTGCTATTGGAAGAATAGGTAGACAGGTATTCCAAATTATGGTCATCCGACGGCAAAGTACCACTGATACCGTAACTACCTTTCAGTTTCAGGTCGTCAACCCAGGAAGATTGAAAAAAGGCTTCCCTACTGATCCGCCAAGCTGCAGAAACCGAAGGAAAATTACCATAACGGTTATTTTCTCCAAAGCGGGTAGAACCATCACGGGTGAAACCAAGTGTCAGGTAATACTTGCTGGCATAATTATAGTTTACCCTGGAAAACAGCCGGGATAAAGCATAGGAGCTTCTATTAGAGGCAATCGTTTTTTTATCGGCATTCTCAGATAGCGCCAGGTTGTCATATAAGAAGGAATCCGACACAAAACCCTGACCAGAAGCTTCAAACCCCTCGTTTTCATAGTAGTTATAAGAATAACCCGCCGTCACATCCATATGATGTTGCCCATGAAAATCATGGTTATAATTTCCGAACAGGTCCAACTGTTTATTTCTGTTTTGGGTATAGCTCCGATAAGCTATTGCCTCACCGACGTTTTGTAAACCGTAAACCGAATAACTCGGCGCATAATAGCCATAATTGGCGTTTTTGGATTCATAAGTTCCAACGGCAGAGAGGGTTAAATCACGGTATACTTTCAGATTAGCCGAAAGTGTTCCTCTCAGGTTATTAGCCCTATTTTTACTGGTTAAATCGTTCAACAACGATACCACGTTGGAATTGTCTATACCATAAAACCGGTTATAACTTCCATCAGCATTATAGATTGGCTGGGAAGGGTCTGAATTGACCACATTTTTTAGGATTTCCGAGTAAGAATTATGCTGGCCTACATAGTCATTCAAATCCTGATTGGCGGTAAGGTTAAGCCCTAAGTTTAACCGGTCGTCCAAAGCTTTTTGCTGAAGATTAACACGACCGATCCATCTTTCTAATCCGCTGTTTAAGATAATCCCCTGCTTATCCAGATAAGTAATGCTTCCCCTGTAGGTTGTTTTATCCCCTCCGCCATATAAAGAGAGGGTATGATCTTGTGACCACGCTTTGCGTGTAATAGCTTTAAACCAATCGGTATCACCACCATAGCCGGTATAATCCGTATTGCCAACCGATTCTTCATAAGCTTTAATATCGGCTGCGGACGCCAGCTTGATATAATTCGACATCGCTTCCGTAGACCCTGTTACAGAATAAGACACATTGGTACGATCTTTAGACCCTTTTTTGGTAGTAATGATAATGACGCCATTAGCTGCCCTGGCACCATAAATAGAGGCTGTAGCGGCATCTTTCAGAATATCAAAACTTTCAATCTCATTGGGTGGGACGGTATTGATATCTGCCCCAACCACCCCATCAATCACATACAGAGGTGTATTGGTTCCGGTAAGTGAATTAACACCACGCAAACGAACAGTAGTAGCCTGATTAGGGTCTCCTCCGGGTTTGGAGATGACTAATCCAGGAACTTTTCCCTGTATCAATTGATTGACATCCGTATACGTTCCCCTGTTAAAATCTTCCGATCTGACAGTCGTAACAGAACCGGATACGTCCTTTCGCTTTTGTATGGAATAACCCATGACCACGACTTCATTCAATGCGCTCAATTCTTCTACCAATCGGAAATTTAACTTGGCCGTTGTGCCAGCGGTTAACTTCACTTGTTTGTCTTGGTTGGCATAAGCCACGTAAGAGACAGAAACGGTATAAGTACCGGGAGTCAGCGAAAAATTATAATGTCCTTCCGCATCCGTTCCGGTGCTTATGCCCAATTCTTTGATGCGAACACTTGCTCCGGCTAGTGGTTGCCCCTGTGCATCGGTTACCTCACCATTTAATCCGGCTTTTTCCTGCTTTTGTGAATCACCCGACCTGGAGTCTTGACTGGGACTTTTTAATGCAACAGAGATGATCTTCCCTTTTACTAAAAAATCAAAGCCATATTTTTTGCTTAAGCTTTCCAACACCACACCTAATTTCGTTGATTGATAATCGATAGTTGCCAACTTTTCTTTCGACAGTTGTTCTTCGGAATAGGTAAATGAATAAGCACTTTGCCGGTCCAACTCCCGAATCAATTGGGCAGCCGTTCCATTTCGTTGATGAACTGTAACCTGCTCGTTTAACATTTCAAATTGGGACATCGCCCTTAACGGAAAAATAAACAACAATAAATAACAAACAACAATCAGTCTTTTAAAGTTATTTTTTGTCTTTTTGGTTAAATTATATGTCATAGTTTATTTAATGGATAATGGTTTTATTTGATTACTGTTTTATAATGACGACTTCTTCCGGGCTTTTTCCTAGCTGGTAGGTTAAACCATGAGGAAATAAAACAGATTGTAACACATCTTTCCAATCGGTGTTTCTAGAAATATGTGCAGTAACTGTTTTTCCTTTTAATAAACCGGAATCAACGGTTAAACGCAGGTGATAAAGCTCTTCTACACGGTTGAGCGCCGTTAACAGGGAGATATCATTAAATACCAAATCTCCCTTGATCCAAGCGATAGGATCGTCTATACCGATTGGTTTGACAGTGAGTACGGTATGTTTTCTATTGAATACGGCCAGCTCGCCCGGATGCAATACCTTTGAGCTTATCTGACCATTGATATGATTAATCTTAACTGCACCGGAAAGCAATGACACGTGAATCTGATCTTCCTCTTGGTTTGATTCAATATTGAATGAGGTACCCAAGACAACGGTTTCAATGTTATCTGTTACGACCTTAAAGGGCATATCTTCACCTTTTGCAATGTCGAAATAACCTTCCCCTTCCAGGTATACCGTCCTGTTCTTTTTATTATATGCAGTATTCCAAGAGAGTTTTGCCTTGCTATTCAAGGTTACCTGACTACCATCGGGAAGCTGAATTTTTTTTACTGTATTAGCCGCAGCCGATACCATCTGCCATTCCGACTGATCTGCTCCGGATGTAAACGAAAAATAATGGTACAGCATCGTAACGGATACCATTAGCAAGACAACAGATGCCGCAGCTGCTACTTTTGCCCAAGCATAACGCCTTAAATTATTCTTTTCTACAATGATGTGTTCCCTGATATTCACCAGCATCTGCTCTTTCAACGAGCGATAATGCTCCCGAACCCCTTCATTGCTGTCCAAGTCAAGCTGTTCATACCAACGATCAAAAAGTTCTTTTTCTTCCCTATTGGAGTTTCCCTTCCGGATTTGTCTAAAAAGGGCCTTCAAGGTTGTCTTTTTCCGTTCCATACACATTATAAGTACCAGAAAGGCTAAAAAGTACCTTAAATAAAAAAGAATAAATTGTTAATGTTTTATTAACCAGTAGGCAATAATGACCGTTTGATACAACCCTTTGTCGGATAAGTGTAACCGCCTTAGTCGCAATAAGGCATTGCTGATCTGATTTTTTACAGATTGTTGGGATATCTGTAATTTTTCAGCGATTTCTGCAATGGAATAATTTTCGAGGTGACGAAGTAAAAATATTTGCTGCATACGCTGGGGCATTTCCCCGATTCTATGCCGAACTTTCTTCAACAGCTCCTCCACATCTTCTTCTCCTATTAACAGCGATGGTTCTCCCTGTAATTGTTCTTGCTGTAAAAACAGAGCGAAATTCCGTTCGTGGGCGGCCGTAAATCCTTTTTTCCGGAAATACTTCGCTAGTTTATGTGCCAAAGCACCTTTAAGATAGTATTTTAGTGATAAATGAATTTCGGGTAATTCACGTCTTTTATCCCATATCGCTATAAAAAGATCCTGAACCAAATCAAAGCCATCCCCCTCACTACCTGTTTTCTTAATGGCATGGTTAAACAGATAGTCCCAATAGCGGTCATATATTTCTTCAAAAGCATTGATAGAAGACTTCCGCAGCAGGTTGATAAGCTCTTGTTCAGATAAATCTTTCACGGTGACAAAATTGAATACCACCTATATCTTTTTTATTAAGTTGGCATTTTCTTTCTGTTAAAAGCTGAACAAGGGATTCTTTCTACTAAAAGCACCTCCCTCAAACTCCACCTGGTAATTAGAAGGGAAATGCGTGCTTTTTTTGTAATAATCAGTAGTAATGATCTGCGCACCTGATTGTTTTGCTGCTTCAAAAGCGCTGTAATCATTATTTCGGGCTTCCCAGGTATTGGCATCTGCCCGCGTACGGATGATATAACCTTGTTTCACCAGTTCCTGGATTTCCTTAAGCTGATCTTTTGAGTCGTTCCTAAACAACATGGCGGCTTCGGGAGTACCGGGATCAGCATTGGCAAACAAAACCCGGCCTCTTAAAGCTGGATGATCTTTTACGTATAAAATTTCTTTCTCCCCTTTTGCGTCCAAGAGGAAGATGAACTTGCCCCGCGATTGTGCAACGGTAGGCCAGCCTTCTTCTTTTATAGCCGCTCCAAGCCTTTCATGATTTTTCCGTACATCATCCGGCACAAGTATTTTTTTTCTGCCCAATCCTTCAATAAGCGCCTGGTCTAATTTATCAAAATCAACCTGGGTAAATTGGTCTTTCGGCTCCAACGTAATAAAGATAGGTAAATGACGAGGATGGGTATCCGACCATTTTTTCAGGTCTGCCAAGCAGGCCTTAAGGGTTAGGTATTGGCTTCTAAAATCCCAGTCTTTTACGTGAAGTATCTTGAAACCCGGTTTCATCATTTCCTGATCGGGATCATAAGGTGGAAGTCCTTTAACATCCTTCTCCATCTCCAATCCCTTCGGGTGAGCATAACGCCCGCCGGTCTCGTCAACATATACGTCGATTTCCAAATTGGCCAAACCCATGTCCAATTGTTCCGGAATCGGAATATGTTCATAGTCCAAGGCCATTACAGCTTTTGGTTTTTGCTGCTGTATAATCTTGAATAAAGCTGTATCGATTGGTTTTTTATAACTGTTGTGCGACCCAATTACTTGAATTTGATTCAGTGGTAAAGTATCTAAAGCAGGAGAAAATGCGCTTGCTTGACCTTGTGCGCTTGCCGCTATATTTCCTAGTAGGCCCGACGCGAACAACATGATGCGAAATAGGCTGGTTTTCTGATTCATCCCTTAAAAATTAATATTTGGATTTTACCGTATGTGCCAAAATTAATGGCCTGCTTTTAGTTAAAGAACTCATCCATGTTAAGCTTTTATTAAGATAAAAATTTGGCTACACGATACAAATTCCGTTAATAACGCTTATTTTTATGCATTAAAAACCCAAAAATGCCGATGAAAGTGCTAAAACCTTTACTTTTTATTTCATTATTTCTAAACACTTATGCCGTAATGGCTCAATTTAACCCCGCTCAAACCTTTGCTCCCAACCTTTATACCTATAAAGGTGATGAATTTCGAAGCGCAAGTGGAAAACCCGGGCCAAAATATTGGCAGAACCAAGCTAATTACAAAGTTATCGCATCCTTTGATACCACCAGCTTAAAATTGGATGGAAAGGTGGAAATTACTTATGTAAATAACAGCCCGGATAAGTTAGATGAGCTTTGGCTCCAACTGGATCAAAACATCACATTACCAAATGCTAAAGGAAATTTGCTTCAAAACCCGGATGCGCTATCCGACGCCAGCAAGGGTTACCTCATTCGCGGGGTAAAGCAGTGGAAAAATGGCGATTGGATAGACATTTCTTATCTAATCGATGATACGCGTATGCAAATCCGCCTTGCAGAAGCTCCCCTTTCTTCCGGTGAGCAGATCAAACTGGCTATTGATTATGCTTATACCTTACAGGAACATGGCGGAGGCGGACGTTCCGGCTACCTTAACACCAAGAATGGAAGGATCTTTGAATTCTCTTATTGGTACCCACGAATGTGTGTGTATGACGACTATTATGGATGGAACACGCTACCGTTCATGGGAAGCGGGGAGATGTACCTCGATTATGGCGATATCGATTATACGGTTACGGTTCCTGCTGGGGCACTTGTGATCGGAACTGGAGATCTGGCCAATAAAGAAGAGGTTCTGGCGCCTGAAATCTTGGCACGTTTAAACAAGGCTCAACAATCGGATGCTACGGTGGCCATTAGGCCTGCATCGGAGTTGAGACAAGGGGTAACCAAAACTAAAAACGGAAAGGTCAGCTGGCATTTCCAGATGCAGAACACCCGCGATGTAGCCTGGGTACTTTCTACGGCTTATATATGGGATGCCGCTAAAATAAACCTACCTCAGGGAAAAACGGCCTTAGCACAATCGGTATATCCGATAGAGTCCACTGAAGATTCGATCGCTTGGAACCGATCGACCGAATTCTTAAAATTTTCCGTCGAACATTTCTCCAACAAGTGGTTCGTCTTCCCATATCCTGTGGCGAGCAGCGTGGCAGGGCCTGTAGGTGGCATGGAGTTTCCGGGCTTAGCGATGAACAGCTGGCGGGCCAAACCTTACAGCATGTTCCTGTTGGCTTCCCATGAAATCGGACATACCTGGTTCCCCATGATTGTGGGATCTGACGAAAGGCGCTATCCCTTCATGGACGAAGGCTTTAATACCTTCGTTGATATTTTTGCACATGAAGAATTTAACAACGGGGAATTTGCCCCTAAAAGAGATGGTGAATATGCTCCTGGAAAAGGAAATCCTGCTGATGAAATCATCCCCGTTATCGCGGAAAGCGGAGAAGCCAATACATTGATGACTGCTCCCGATGCCATGGAACGCAAATATGTACATCCACTGGCCTATTTCAAATCGGCTTTTGGCTTAACCTTACTGCACGATATCATCTTAGGACCTAAGAAATTCGACTACGCCTTCCGGCAATACATCCATAATTGGGCCTTCAAACATCCCCGTCCGGAAGATTTCTTTCGCGCGATGGAAAATGGAGCCGGTGAAGATCTGTCTTGGTTTTGGCGGGGCTGGTATTACCACAATTGGCAATTGGATCAAGCCGTTAGCCAGGTGGAATATGTGAAAGGAGATACGAAAAATGGAGCACTATTGACGATCGAGAACAAACAACCGATGGTCATGCCCGTTTTAGCCGAAGTAAAAGAAAAAAATGGGAAAACGCATTCCTTTACCATTCCAGTTGAAATTTGGCAAAGAGGTGCTAAAGCACAGTTTCGCGTCTCTACCACTACTCCTATCGTATCCGTCGTATTAGATCCCAAACATCAATTGCCCGACATCAATCGGGACAACAACGTATGGAAGTAAACACAAACTTATTATAGCAGGATAATGACTATTCCTGCTATAATAAGTTTTGCCGTTTAAAATAAACCAAAAAAGTATCCAGGGAATGTAGATCCACTCAAATATCAATAATGCTCATGATAAAGCCGCCAATCTATGAAATGGGATTGGCGGCTTTATTACCTTGCTTTCTATAGCTAAAATACCAAAAAGCACCGCAGGCCATGACTGCCGCCAACAGTCCGACACCTAGTGTTGCCTGAATAAAAAATTTACCCCAGCTGATGCTTATAAAACCCAATTCTTTAACCAAGAGAACCGAAACACTCCCCAGGTAGCCCACCGAATCGGCCAAATACATCACGAAACCAATATTTCCACGTTGCCGGAAAGCAGCAATAAAACGTTCAAAGTAAATCGCGTTATAGGGGATATAGGCCATAAAAACACCAAGACCGGCTAGGGTCATCCAAGGTATCGGATCAATCTTATGCGTGATAAAACACCAGGTACTGAATGAAATTAGCAGACAACCGATAATGATGATACCATGAATATAAGAAAATGCCTTGAAGTTATCCTTAACGAGAATAAGTAGGCTCATACTGATCAATACAATAATGGCGATGAAAGAATCGATTTTAGCGTAAATATGGTTATCATGAATACCTAAATCGGCCCATATTTCCACCTCAAAATTATCCCGTATATCGCGAAGAATGGTGAGCAGCAAATAGGTTATGATGGTAAATGTTAAACCCGGCAAATAGGCTGCAAGAAAAGTCTGTCGCTCTTTCCGGTTCATCGGCAAACGCTCCGTCCGCAAAGCGATATCCTGTGCATCGGGTTTGGGCATAATTTCCAAAATAAAAGTACAAAGCAACAAAGGAGCAACAAATAGAAGCCCGGTATAAAACGGCATCCAAAAAACAGAAACATCCCATTTGTCCATTAATATCCGGGCCACGGTTTTTACCAGACCCGAAGCAAACACCAATGTCGTACTCATTACTGCCCCCAGAAACTCAGTGGTACGCCGACCTTCCAGATAAGCAAATACCAGCCCCCAGATCATGCCTAAGGGGAATCCGTTAATAAATAAAAAGGGAATATTATAAGGAGCGGGCACTAGTGCGAAACCTAAAAGCGCTAACCAGGAAATGCCGATCAGCAACATAATTTTTAATGCGCGATGCTTGCCAGCCCGTTCCGAAATAAAGCGAATACCATAAAATTTACTCAGCATATAACCAAATACTTGGACGATGACGAGCCACACTTTATAGTCGACACCCCATAAGGTTATTTCTTGAAATATACCGGCCGTAAATGCTTTTCTAAAAGCATACATACTGGTATAGCAACCACAGGCGGCTAAAGCCAAAAGCAGCGAGGTTACTGCAAAAGGCAACCGACCGGCCTGTTGCCTGCAAACATAGAATAGGTTTTGCTTCATTTCAACCGGGGACTAATGTTGCACGTTTTCTTCTAGATGGTCAGTACCTAGCTCTGCATACTGCGGTTCTTCAAAACCGGTAAAAGCAGCCTTAATGGGACGTCCTATCCAAGCGTAAGGTGTATGAAGGTCTAAGGCAAAAGCAACCGTAGCGGCCACATCGTATACATAAACCGGTTGTTTAACAGTGTAGCCTTTTTTTATTCCTTTTCCCGAAAGAAGAACTGCTGTATTCATTTCAATTGGCGTGATACCACCGTGCCCATGCCTGATACCCCCATGATCAGACGCCATCATGATTACGCTATTTTCAGCAATGCCCGCCTCCTTAATTGCCCGCGCGATGATACCGATCAAAGAATCGGCTTTTTGAACCGCTTGTATATATTCGGGAGTTTCATGACCGAAAGTATGTCCGGCATGATCGACGTCATCAATATGAATGGCAGCGAACAGGGGCTTCTTTTCCTGGATATAGGCAGCAAAGGCTTGCACCGCTGAGTCGGCCGTATTAAAATGTCGATCGTAACTTAGCTGCGCCCGATCGTAAAGCATACCAAAGTCGCCCCATTGATATATTGAACCGATTTCGGCAGTCGGCAACTGCGCCCTGATCACCGTAAATATCGATGGGAACCATTTACGTTCATTATGCACTACGGGCACTAAATTGCTGTCTGCTTCAACCCTCCAGCCATTATTCGTTACGCCATGTTGCTCCGGGCCGGCACCTAACAGCATCGACGCCCAATTTGGAGCGCTCACCGATGGGAGAACTGCCCGTGATTGCGGCACAAAGCTGCCCTGGGCTTTCAAACTATCGATTACCGGTGTATTGGCCTGTGCTAAACCCTTCGTGTTTAAGCCGTCAATACCGATGAGAAATACATGATCAATTTTCTCCGGCGTTTTTTCGGCTTGTTTTTGGCAAGAGCTGAAGCCAATTACCAGCCCCAAACCCAAACCGATTAGTATTGCTTTTTTCTCCATTTTATTTTAAGTTGAGTTAAGCAATACTAAACAAAAAGCATTAACACATTACGTGTTCATTGTTAAATAATCATTAAATTGCTAAAAATAAGCAATACGCACTCCTTGTCTGTTTATTTTAAATAAACAAAAACAGTAAAAAGAAAATCAAAAACAAGGGGAATTTAGCAACTATAGGTTTATCCGAAATTGAGCTTGCGTGCTAAATGAGGCTGCCAGGTTGCTTTGTCTTCGTTGCTTAAAAATTCCAGAAAAGGACTGAGTTCTTCCATTTCAGTACGACTGAGCGAATCCATATTTTCCAATAGCGCAGGCACGAAACTTGCACAAAAAGACGGTCCGCATTCATAATATCGAATTCGTTTAAGCTCGGCTAACCCGATTTCGGTAGCATAGCTATTGAGTATTTCCTCAGGTATCTCATAGTCTTCCGCTTCGTCATATCCGATCAAATAAAATTTCTGAGCCTTCCATACGGCAAAAAGAAGGTGCGAGCTGACTCGTTCGCCGAAATAACGATAGATATTTTTAAGTAAGACCTCCACTTGCTCATGCTTACCGGATTTTCGTAATGCCTTTGCTATTAAATCCGCATAGTCCATAAAATAAGCGGCAGACCAATCGGATCGGAAGGCGGAAGTAATCATAGTGTAAAGCTCTTCTTCTTTTTTATTTCTCATCATTTGATAAGCAGCCAACCCCATTAGATGCTCACCAGAGGCCGCCGTTTTGGGGGTAGTTGTTTTGGACTGCGACTGATTGAGGTAAACCAGATCGGCTTTTCCTAATAATCCGACAACATATTTCCAGTCGTGAATATCTTCAAGAATCCGGCAATCATAAGCCACCATACGGTCTTTATTGTTGTCTTTCCGCATGGCACCTACCACAACATCCCCAGCTTGGATAACTAGAGGCCGTTTTACAAATCCACGGATATGCAAAAACAGCGTTTGTTTTTCAGGTAAGCACAACAGACCAAAACCTTTACTGTTGTCGAACCATTGTATGGCTCCTATAAACATGTCAGTGGGAATTAATTTTAAACTCAATTAGAATCGGCAAACACTTTAATAGCTATCTTTACCTTGTAAAAGTACATTTTTTTATTCTTACCAGGGCATATCTTTTATAAAATTGCATCATATTGAGCAATTTATGTGCTGATCTGGCAGGAAGTAGAAGTGGTAAGCATCGAAGCGATCAGGCCAAATCTTCTTCAAAAAAATACACAACCAACATGACAGCCTTGTATGATCCGATATTTTTAGGCGTATGCGGTATTCTTCCATCAAATAACATGGAATCGCCCGCACTTAGCAAAATCTGCTGATCCTGGAATCGGTATTCTATCTCTCCAGATAACACATACTTATATTCAAACGCCAATGTTTCAACCATGGGCCGGTTAGCATTAGGTTCGAGTTCCAGCAATACGATGTCGACCGTCGAATTCTTAATATTACGGGTAAAGATTCGGTGGTAATGAAACCCTATTGCTTCTTCTTTTTCAAAATAAGTATATTCTTCCCTTCGTTTCACCAAGATGGTTTTCGTGTTTTTGTCTGTACCGATGTCTTTAAAAAAAACATTCAGATCAACATCCAACGAACGAATGATATCAATAAGCACCATTAACGAAGGAATTACCCGATTATTTTCAATTTGGGAAATCAACCCTTTACTTACGGAAGCTCTATCAGCCAACTCCTGAACGGTTATTCCTTTATTTTTTCTTCGCTCCTTAATCTGATTTCCTATCTGGATGAGTATATCGTCTTTCATATATTTGGAAGGCGGGATCTAGCATATGCAGCAATAATAGTTAAAATTGTTTTATTGCACAATTAAACATGAGCAAAGTAACCTACTGCATTAGCTTTTCCTTTAAGTTTTCGGGTACATGTTGTAAATCGAGTACAAGCAAACCATCCAACGAATTACTAAATTTCGGATCTACATTAAAAGCAATAATTTTGGCGTTTAATTCCAAATATTGCCGAAGCAGTACCGGGAAACGGAGATCGGACGACTCCATATCTTTGATCAGATTCTCCAACTCCCGGAAGGATGCCTGATTCTCCAACAAAGCCTCTGAATTAATATTTGAAAAATCAGGCTTAAAGCGTTTCTTGGGTTTCACCCACTTCGCCATCTGCACATCATAAAAATGTCGGGTAATATAGGCCACCAAAAGGGATTGTGAAAATTTAGAAAAACGGCTACTGATACTCACGGGACCGATCAAGTACCGGTATTGTGGAAATTTGGTCAGGTAAAGTGCAATGCCTTTCCATAGTAAAAACAGAGGAAGTCCTTTCTGCTGGTAAGTTTCTCTCACCCAACTTCTTCCTAGTTCCAGACTAGAGCGCATAACGGGATAAAAATCGTTGTCTATTTTGAACAACTGCGAGAGATAAAAACCTTTTTTGCCCATCCCGTAAAACAGCTCGTCGCCATGCCCAATCCGATACGCGCCTACCAATTGATTATTAATGCGATCCCATATGAAAAGATGCCGGTAATAAATATCGAAAACATCGAGATCGAGGGCTTTCATCGTCCCTTCTCCCACACCCCGAAAAGTTTCTTCTCGAAGCCGACCGATTTCTTTGATCATTTTGGGTATCGCAGAAGCCGGCGCAATATAAACAGCGTAGTTGGCTACGGTAAGCATTTCATATCCGGTTAGCTGGTCGACCTCTGATTTCAGCTCTTCCAAAGGGGGGCCGGCCGCTACCGGCACAGCCTTTTTTCTAACCCTAAAAAGCGTGTCGGTTAACAATCGCTTCCGATTGGATGGCACCCCTGTTCCTAGTGCATATGTTCTGGCTCTTAAATAGTCTAACAAAGGTTTTGGCTGCCGCAGAGCGCTAGGCAGCGTTTCTATTTCAACCGCCTTTCCAAAGCGCACCTGTACCTGATGCCCTTTTTTATTGAAAAGCTCTGCCGGTAGCCTTGCCGTACGCAATTTCGGGTGAACGATCCCTAAGATGTTAAACAATAAGCCATTATTCCCATGAAAATAGACGGGTATCACCGGGACATTTGCTTTCGCTATCAATTTACCGACAACGGGATGCCACTGCTTATCCGTTACTCGTTGTAGAGCAGGATTAAAGGAAGAAACTTCTCCTGCCGGAAAAATAGCCACCGGCACCCCTTGCTTCAATAAGTCCAATGTATGCCGAAGCCCACCAACATTTGCGCCTACCTTAGCATCATCGAAAGGGTTTACCGGTATGAGATAACTGCTCAGTCCCTCAATCCTTTTCAATAGAAAATTCGCCATCAACTTGATGTCGGGACGCACCTGACTGAGCAACTTCAATAAAATCAGCCCTTCAACACCACCATAAGGGTGGTTAGCTACAACGAGGAAAGCGCCGTTTTTCGGTATCGCCTGTAAATCCTTCTCATCCAATTTGATTTGAATGTCTAAAACCGCCAAAATCGCCTCTATAAACGCTATCCCTTGCAAATGATTAACCTGTTTAATGCTTTCATTGACATGGTTAATCTTCATCAGCGACATCAAAAAGGCATTAAGGCCAGGCAAGGGAATACGGCTGGTTCCAATGGCCTTCGCAAATTCCTGTTCGGTTATCATTTTCAATCAATTAAGCATACCCCTTGGAATGGCCGGGTATTTACTGCTAATTCACGTAAGCTCATTGCCCTAAAACTCCAATGAAAATCGACTATGAGGGAATAGAATCTTCTTCTATATATACTTCGTTTTGTTTCTCTTCCTTCTTCGTAGTCGCCACAACCGTATATGCATTGCCAATATCAAGGCCCACTGCTTTTTGTGCATGATTAGGCCCACACCATTGTAAAGATTTATGATAGTATCCTGTTGCCGCCATATTTTCTGCATTTTCAGGAACGATAATATCTAATATATCATCAAACTCGCGCTGAAAGAGTTCTAAAAGCTCGGGATACTTAGCACCTCCACCGACTAAATACAAGCGATTTGCCTGCTCAAAATCGGTATCCGTAAACGCTTTTTTTAGTGTGGGAGAAATGATTTCTTCATAATAAGAGGCCAAATGGCTTCTTCTCATACCAAACAAATCCTTCCGTTTCCGCTCAATCACAATATCCCCTCGCTGGAAGCTCTGGTTGATCATATGCTCATTCTTCATGCCTAAATAATGACTCGCGCTCAATTCCTGATGCAGGTTGGTTACCGCACTACGTAGTCCTAATGCACTCATACAGGTACGCGCTATTGGCCCCGATACCGTGCTCAAAGCTGTTTCACAAGTACCATAGCCTAAACTAACGACAAAAAAATCAGCTTGTTCCTGCTGAGGGCCTTTCCTGATCCCATTGATACATCCCAGTATTTCAGACATAATATCCAGGTGGCTAATCGTTAGCTGTACTCGGCTTCTAACACCTCCATTGAGGGTATCAGACTGGTAATCAATAACCAGATCGCGCAAAGAAAAGAAGTCTTCAGCCTGTTGTTTATATAAATCATAAACCGCAGAAGGGAAACCAGTGGTAAGCACTAACTCGCCCGATTTCGCTCCAGAGGCCACTAAAAGCCCTGCTTTCGCCAACAGTTGATAGTCCAATGAAGAAGGCGAGCTGTTGATATTCCGATACGGTGCGAGGCCCTGCTTCAAAGCAAGCTCACCGACCAAATACCCCGCTCCAGCCTCATATAACTGGATCCGTTTGTCTAAAGCAGAAGTGAGCTGACCGATCGGATTATTTTGTTTTTCAATGACACTGGGAATGCTGATATAATCTTGGGTCATAACGCTATACGTTTAGTGATAGTCAAATCTAAGGATTTAGGGCTAAAACTACAACATCCAGGTTTCCAAATTGTTAAGAAAAAGGAAAGTTTATATGAACAGCCACAAAAAGCTAAAAACCAACGCGGATAAGGTTAACGTATATCACATCTCCCGCCCTGCGTCTGCGTAAGTTTGCCGATCGGCTTCAGATAAAGAAAAGGTAAAGGTTTCAAAGACCTGCGCGCTTATTTGGTCGTTTTTCAGCATGTCCTGCGGCAGTATATAATACGTTCCTATCAGCTTAAGCCCATCGGTTTCCTTTTGAACGGTTATTTTTAAAAAGCCAAAATGGTCGTCACAGTAATTGTCAAGCGCTACGCCTTCTAACGCAGGATGTTCGTCTGTCACGGTTATATCATCCAAGGCAGCTACTGGATGCAGATCGGCATAACCGCCCGCTCCGGCTACGAGATAAGGTACAACCAGGCCATTGGGATATGTCTTACTGAATCGTTCATAACAGTGTACATGTCCACTTAAAACAATATCAGGCCATACATCTGCTGCAGCAAAGGCGCGATCCAGAAAATCGATCATCGCCAGACTCGAACCATGATTGATATCGGCAGAATACGGCGCTTGATGCAGGCAAACGATAAGCGCTTTCTCCCGTCTTTCCTGTTGCGCAACTTTAAGCCGTTCAATAAACCAAGCTTCCTGCTCGCTGTCGATTGTCCCAAATTTTGTGGCATTACCGTACAGGCAAATGAAATTGGCCAATGGCGTATCCAACAACCAATAAATATTGGGCTGGATCATGCTGAGCCGACGACTTCCTCCCGAAAAGGGAACAGGTTTCGGAGAACCGTCACAAAAAACCTGTAAAAAGGCTTCCAAGCTAGTATAGGGTTCCTCACTATCCGGGTTAATGTCGGCATCGTGATTACCTGAGAGCGCAAAAATTGGTGCAGGATATTGTTCGTAGGGTTTAAAAAACTGATCTGCATATTCTTTAGCTTCGCCGAAGTTGTAGACAATGTCGCCAAGGTGCAAAAGAAAAGCTGGGCTTTCTTCTTTGGCTGGCACCGAAGTAATTTGCCTCCCCAGTTCGCGTGCAACAACGGCCTGAAAATCCGAGTGCCTTACACTTCCGGTATCACCTACAGCGTGAAAGCTAAAGCTACGGCCATCCGAAGGAAAATCGAGCACCTCCCCAAGCTTCAATTGATACGGCCAGGCTCCAATCGGTTTAGGTACAGCCTGTATCTTAAATGCGTCATCAACTTCGCGCTTTAATACAACTGGTTTTTTTCGCTTCTGCTCCATGATTCGTTATATTGCCTGTTGCTTTGCTAGCTATACAAAGGTAACAAACACTTGTTACGCTTGTGTTAACTTATCTACAATTAACGCTAAATTTATGTCTTTTGGAAGTCAAATCATCACAATCTCAAACCTTATCCTTAACTTTGCCCCCGTTTATGGGGCATATTGCACAGCCAAAACAAGTACACACATAAGAGAAGGTTTTTAAACATGTCGAATATCATCGCAATCGTTGGCCGGCCGAACGTTGGCAAGTCCACCCTATATAATCGCTTAACAGAAAGCAGAAAAGCTATTGTGGATGATTACAGCGGCGTAACGCGCGATCGCCATTACGGCATAGCAGAATGGACGGGCAAGACCTTTACGGTGATTGACACTGGCGGCTACGTGCATGGCTCTGACGATGTATTTGAAGCAGCCATTCGCGAACAGGTGCTGATTGCTATTGAGGAGGCTACTGTTATCTTATTTATGGTGGATGTAACGGTCGGGATAACCGATCTGGATGATGATATAGCCAATCTTTTGCGCCGCTCAAAAAAACCAGTATATGTCGTGGCGAATAAAGTGGATCATCATCAATTGCAGCACGATGCCAGTGTATTTTACAGCTTTGGCTTGGGTGAAATCTATACGGTTTCTTCCATGACCGGATCGGGCACCGGAGAGTTACTGGATCATGTTGTACAACATTTTGAAGAGGAACCGGAAGACGAAGAAAATTCATTACCTAAATATGCCATTGTGGGAAGACCCAATGTTGGAAAATCTTCCTTGATCAATGCCCTAATCGGCAAGGAACGGAATATTGTCACCCCAATCGCCGGTACTACCCGTGATTCCATCCAAATTCATTACAACCAATTTGGTCATGAATTTATGCTGATCGATACTGCGGGCTTGCGTAAAAAAACAAAAGTCAAAGAAAACATCGAATTTTATTCGGTGATGCGCACCATTAAGGCGCTGGAAGAAGCCGATGTGGTTATTTTGATGATCGATGCCACCGAAGGTGTCGAGTCGCAAGATATCAACATCTTTCATCTGGCCGAAAAGAACAAGAAAGGCGTTGTGGTATTGGTCAATAAGTGGGACCTGATCGAGAAGAACAATAAGACCACCAAATTATTCGAAGAACAGATTCGCGATAAATCCGCACCCTTTACCGATTATCCGATTATTTTTACATCGGTTATCGAAAAGCAGCGAATATTTAAGGCCATCGAAGCCGCTTCCAAGGTGTATGAAAACAAGTTCAAGAAAATTCCGACTTCCAAGCTCAATGAAGTCATGCTGCCTATTATCGAAAATTATCCACCTCCCGCTACCAAAGGTAAATACGTAAAGATCAAATATATCACACAAATCACCGGTAAATCACCCATGTTTGCTTTCTTTTGCAATTTACCGCAATATATTAAAGACCCCTATAAACGTTTTTTGGAAAATCAGTTGCGGGAAAATTTCGACTTCGAAGGTGTACCGGTTCAGATCTTCTTTAGGCAGAAGTAAGTAACAACGATTGGCTGCTAGATTTAGTTGTCGGCAAGCAGTCAGTTTTTGTTTTTAATATCGTTATGCTGCCTTTTTTGTAAATGGAAGAACTTGCTACCTAATCCCGACTCCCAACTTTCAGCTCTTTAACGCTTCAACAGCCCTCTTCACCACACGATCGCTCTGATTCTTAACCTTAAAATAAGCTTCATTACCAAAGAAAAAACGGGCTACAAGAGCTCTCATCTCTTCTTCAATCCATTCTCTGGCTTCCTTACTTTCTTTGTTACTCACCGTGATTCCCCTTTCTTTAGCTTCTTGAATAAAATCCAGGTAAGTACGGGAGGGCAGTTGATAATGGGTAATATAATGATCGATAGAATAGTCTGGCGGACTCGAAATTAGATGAGTATAAACGTAATCCTGTATAAGGTTTACCTGACTAACCCGTTCATATAATGCGTTGGCTCCTGTAGTGTCTAGTGGAACATAAATATCAGGCATAATTCCGCCACCACCATAGATGGTTCGGCCATTGGAGGTGTAGTATTTTGTACCGCTTAATAAGGTGGTATCTGCCAGGCTATCTTGGTGCATATGGGTCAGTTCGCCGGATTGGTACCTTCTGCTAATCTCGCCAAAATATTTTTCCAATCCGTCTTTATACGATTTCTGGATACTTCTGCCCGAAGGGGTATAATAGCGGGCGATGGTTAAATTAACGGCCGATCCATCCTCAAAATCATATTGATCCTGTACTAAGCCCTTTCCAAAAGACCGGCGCCCCACCACAATGCCACGGTCCCAATCCTGAATAGCTCCGGCAACAATTTCACTGGCAGAGGCCGAATTTTCATCGATTAGCACCGCGACCTTACCTTCTGCAAAGCTGCCGTTCCCTTTTGAATAATAAACGGTACGTGGCTCATGGGCCCCTTGTGTATATACCAAAATTTTCTTTTCCTTGAAAAATTCACTGGCAAGCGTGGTAGCCGTTTGCAAAAACCCGCCGTTATTTCCCCTAAGATCCAATATCAGGCTGTTTACCCCGTATTGTTTCATCCGGTTTAAATTTTCCTTAAAGTCGCGGACCGTCTGAGCACCAAAACGTTTAACTTTGATATAGGCAATGGCCGTATCAATAATATAGGCTGCGGGAATACTGCTTACCACAATCTTATTTCGGGTAACCTTAATCGGTTCGGACAGGTTGCGCCCGTTCCGGCTGATCGATAAATTTACCGTTGTACCGATTTTCCCGCGTACCATAGCAGCCACCTCCTGTTCTTTCATATGCACACCGGAGACTAATTTATTATTGATAGCTAATAGCTTATCGCCATTTCGGATTCCCGCTTGCTCGGCAGGCCCGTTGGGAGTTACCCCCGTAATCATTAGGGTATCCCTTAAACGATAATATTCTACGCCTATTCCGTCAAAATTTCCGTTTAAATCTTCGCCCATCTCCCGGGCTACGGCCGGGGGCATATAGGTAGAATGGGGGTCCAATTTGGATAGCACATTTTTAATAGCGTAATCCTGAAGCGTATCAACACCAACAACATCCACATAATTGTTTCCAACAATCTCCATCAGCTGCTGCAATTTTCCATTCCTGTCGATTAAAACTGCCGGAAATTGTCCATTGTTGCCACTTTTTGCACTTTCCCTAACAAAATTTCTCCCCAGCAACAGTCCGATCAACAATACAACCGCATAAGAGGCAGCAGTAAGTAAGTTTTTTTTGGTTTCCGGACTCATAGTGATTTAGAAGCAGTGAAGTCAAAAATGCAATTGTTGATTCCTTGTCTTTCAGGGTCAAACTTAGTTAAATTGCGTCTATTATACAATAAACCCCAAAAATGTCAGATTGATTTTCCTGCTCTGCATTTTTTTTAATCCATTGCGTCTAGGCCATAGCGCTAGACTACCCCAAAGATCATTGCATATGAAAGGCAATTTATCTAAGTTTGCATTAAAAAAACAAAGCGGCATTTTTACGGTTTATCAGCAGAAATGCTACGAAAGGGCTTAAGGGGAGGTTTATTTGAAAACATGCACGAGATAGAACCTTTTTACCGTTGGCGAGATGATTATATCGCCGCGGAAGACGAACAATCGCCATTTTATGGCACCGAGTACAGTGAGTTTGAATTTGACAAGCAAATTTATAACTTTCTGTTACATCCCCAATGGGATTCTTTTGGTTCATCAACCTTGTATTTAAAGGTTTTATTCGCCGATTACGACAGACAATATGCTATTATTGAGCTTATTGGCGAATGGAATGACGCCATTTATAATGATATTATGCTATTAAAACGGGAAGTGTTGGAACCGATGATGGCTGCCGGACTAAACAAGTTTATTTTAATCGGAGAAAACATCCTGAATTTTCATGCCTCAGACGATTGCTACTATGAAGAATGGTTTCAGGATATTGAAGATGGATGGATTGCGGGCATTAACTTTAGGCAGCACGTGGTGGAAGAGTTTAAAAACTCAAATATTGATTACTACATTAACTTTGGAGGAGCGCTGGATGAAATGAATTGGCGCATCCATAAACCGGTACAGGTTTTTCGTGCAGTAGAAGAACAATTGACGAAACGCCTTTACTAAAACAACCCGAACGCTCGACATTTTTTCCTGATCCTTCGATTAAAAACCCATTGTATTTTTAAACAAATTTGCCTAAGTTTGGTTAAGCTTGTGGACACGTTCCTTAACCAAGTTTAAGTAAAAACCCATTTTGCTGCGTTAAGAACAGCTTATAAACTTAAAATTGATGCCTATGAATTCTTCTGTTTTTTTCTTCATAGCTGTATCTATTTGCTCCTCCAAAGTAGCTGCACAGGGAGCTGATCAACCTAAACAGGTTGACAAAGCTTCCTTACCCGTGCCTAATGAAAAGCAGCAGCTTTTTTATCTTCAACGCGATCCAAACGCCAATACAGTGGTCTACACCCTCAACATCAAGGATAATGGCCAGCTAGATGAAGAAGAACCTGTTGCTGCTTATTGGATTCTTTATGAAGAAAATGGAAAACGGAAAGATTTGTCTTTTATTCAACGTAAGCTTGCTTATGGCATTGAATATAAAAAATTAAACAAGGGTGAATACGAAATTCACCTGGCCTCCTATAAGAAATTGCCGATGCGCCTCGCTTACTGCCCACAAAGCAAACAGTACGAAGCTTTCGCTTCGATTAATCATCGCCAAACGATTGTCGAAAAAATCTTTGTCCGTATTGCAGGAGGTAGCTTGTTTAAACCGCATATCGATTATATCGAACTCACCGGACGTGACCCACAATCCGGAGAAAGGGTAAACCATTTACTCCCCTTATAAGGCCGTATCACTCACGCAACGGAAGCCCAGGTTATTACTGGCGCTACTCACCTCCCCTTTCCCTCGACTACCCGCTTTGTAACGTTCGCAATACCGACTATTACATAAGAAGGAGCCTCCACGTTGTACACGTTTAACCAGGCCAGGTTCAAGAGGGTCATAGCTATCTGCCGGTCCCTTTGGATTATTGTGCTCCGCATTTGCATAGGCGTCTGGCCGATAAAAATCCGAGCACCACTCCCATACATTTCCATCCATATCATACAAACCGTAAGGGTTAGCCGGAAAAGACTTAACGGCAGCCAATTCCACATAACCGTCTTCAGCTGAATTGGTCGAAGGGAAGTTTCCCTGATAAACATTGGCTGGCCACTTTCCTCCAGGTTTCAGTTCATTTCCCCAATAATAACGCATGTTGGCCTTTCCTCCGCGTGCAGCATACTCCCATTCGGCTTCTGTAGGCAAGCGCTTCCCAGCCCATTTGGCATAAGCGGCGGCATCTTCATAACATACCTGTACAACCGGCTCCTGCTCGTGTCCTTCTATAGTACTGTTCGGACCCTTGGGATGCCTCCAAGATGCGCCCGGAACATATTTCCACCATTGCAGGTGGTTATCCAAGTTCACTTCTTCCTTTGGTGGTGTAAATACCGCCGAACCAGGCACCAATAGATCTTTCGATACACCGGGAAAATCATCCGGATTAAGTGCACGTTCTGCCACGGTAATATAGCCTGTTGCTTCTACAAAACGGGCAAATTGGGCGTTGGTTACCTCGTGTTCATCTATCCAAAAGTCGCTCACCCTCACTTCATGCACGGGTTGCGCATCCGCAAATTCGGATGAGCCCATTTGAAAAGTCCCGCCTTTGATGTGTACCATCTTCACGTCATCTCCGCCAACTCCAACTGGCTGTACCTGATCAGCAGCATGTTTAACAGCTACGGCACGTGAGGGCATACCTTCGGCAATGCACACCGCCACCGTATCTTCAGCTGATTTACTCGTGCTCTTGTCTTGTTTATTCGCTGACATACAGCTCGTTAACAAAACAAAACTCATCAAGGTTCCATAAGTCCATAGGTGTATTGGAGATTTGCTTATCATCGTATTCTTCTTTTATCCTTGTTTAAGAAGTGAAAAGTAAAAATTAAAAAGTGAAAAATGAAACATAGAAAGATTATTAGCCCGTTTTGCTACACAATACCCACACATACCAATAACAGATCAAACATTGATTTATCGGTTATAGGGGTACTCATTGATCCATCGAAAGCCCCGGTTCATTAACCGAAAACTCATGGGATCGCGTTTCTTTAACCGCATATAAATACTATCTTTTTGCAGTACACCTCTTAGGGTCAGGTATTTTCCATTGGTTTGATACGCTAAATATGTCTTCAACGTGCTGTCTCGATAAGGAAAAATTTCCACTTTACGTTGTACCGTATCGACCGCAAAACGATAATACTGGATGGAGTCGTTCATTGTTTTTACCATTGCGTTCTTTTCCCATTCAATGACCAAGTTCTTCCACCTGCCGGTATCCGTGGTCAAAGGCGGAATGGTATCCTGATTTCTAAGTACCAATTCTGCTTCGTACAGTCCGTATAAAACAGGTCTTTGTCGTTTATCTCCGTAGTTCTTCTGCCCATTGATACCAATATTGACAATCCCGTTGTAAAACCAATAAATGATAAAGAGATATTTAAGCCCTAGGCCTGTTATTCGCATCCAACGCTTGTTGAGATAATTGGGGTAAATCCGTTCTTCCGTCGGTTTATTTAACAAAAAGAAATTCAGTAAACGTTGTGCATCGGGTGCCAACAAAAATAAAGACATAAAAAGCAGTGTACTGGAAAACAGTTTTACAGGTACATCAAAAAACAAGTTGATGGCAACAATATTTAGGGTAACCGCTACACAGAGCAAAGCCCCTAAAACAAGTGTTCTCCGAAAAAACAAAAAACATCCGGCCAATAGCTCTGCTAAGCCGGTAAACTGACTAAATCCTTTGGAAAAACCGACATACGACCAAGCCAGACCCATTGGTGATTTATCACCAAAAGGTTGAATAAGCTGACTTAGCCCCGGGGAAGGCATTTGCAGGTGAAACACTTTATAAAACCCATAAACCAACATGTTCATCCCTACATAATAACGTACAAGTACTGCCACCCAATAGAGAAGTTGGTCATAATGTACCCTTTTTCGATCAAGAATAGACCATACGATCGCAACTACAACCGTTAGCAGCCAATACACGAGCATAGTGACATAATCGTAAGTTGTATCCCCACTTCCATTGGTAAAAATGGTAATCTCTTTTTCCATGTTAAGGACATGCTGACCAAACCAGGGCACAAAAGCCCTAAAAATAAAACCTAGAAATCCGCCCGAGATATAGATCAAAAAAAAGGCAGATACAATGCGGAAAGCTATTTTTTGTAAAGGAGACCAAGGTTGAACGGTTCTTTTCATAATTTAAACATTTCCCTAAAAATAGGGTAAATAAAACATTTTTGCTTTCCTTTTAACAATTTTAACAGCACGCAATATGTATTTAAATCCTACATATGCTCGCCTCATCGGCAAACAGAAAGACGATAAGGTCAGTATTAAGATTGATAAACGCAAGCATCAAGACACATCCCTCAAAGTCTTGTTATTTGATACTAATCATCTTAATACTTGACAGGAATAATCTTGATACGGCCATTATTTGATACTTAAAAAATTATTGCCGACCTTTGCATCGCTTATTGAGAAAGACGGAGGGATTAGACCCTGCGAAGTCTTGGCAACCTGTGCTTACAAGGTGCTACATTCTACCCCTGAAGAGGGAAAGATAAGCAAAAGTCAATCATGGCTTTTTCTCAATGCAAGCAAATTTACATAGAAAGACCAACTGCCTCACTGGCAGTGCGGCGAATTGTACTATATGAGTATCAGAGCAGAGCTAGAAAAGCGCATTTTAATAATAGACGGTGCTATGGGCACTATGATTCAGCCCTATCAGCTGACTGAGGCTGATTTTAGAGGATCTCGCTTTGCCGATCATCCAACTGAATTAAAAGGAAATAATGATGTGTTAAACCTGACACGGCCAGACATTATCCGCCAGATCCATGACGCTTATCTGGAAGCAGGGGCCGACATTATCGAGACCAACACCTTTAGCTCGCAGGTTATTTCCATGGCCGACTATCAGATGGAGGCTTTGGTTTACGAATTGAATTTTGAAGGTGCCCGAATTGCTAAGGAGGCGGCGGTAGCCTTTAGTCAGCGCCATCCACAGAAGCCACGCTTCGTTGCAGGCGCCATCGGTCCAACCAATCGTACCGCTTCGTTATCGCCCGACGTGAACGACCCGGGTTATCGCGCTGTTACCTTTGATGATCTGGTAGCCGCTTATTATGAGCAAGTACGTGGACTAGTCGACGGGGGTGCTGATTTATTGCTTATTGAAACCATCTTTGATACGTTAAATGCCAAAGCGGCCATCTTTGCCATCATCCGCTATGAATCCGAGCTGGCGAAGTTGGGAAAGATCAATAAGCCGATCGACATCATGATATCAGGCACTATTACGGATGCCAGCGGAAGAACCCTGTCGGGCCAAACGGTTGAGGCCTTCCTCAATTCGATCAATCATGGTAATATTTTAAGTATCGGCTTAAACTGTGCCCTTGGTGCTAAAGATATGCGCCCTCATATTGAAGAACTATCGCAAAAGGCGGGTTGCTATGTTTCGGCTTATCCCAATGCGGGTCTTCCCAATGCGTTTGGCGGTTATGACGAGCAGCCTCATGAAACGGCTCATTTCATCGAAGATTTTATTGAACATGGCTTTGTTAACATCGTAGGAGGTTGTTGCGGCACCACGCCGCAACATATCCGTTGCATTGCCGAAAAAGCAGCCAAGGCGAAACCACGAAAAGTGCCTCAGCCGGAGCCCTATTTAAGGCTTAGCGGACTCGAAGCGCTCACCTATACTCCGGATAGTGTATTCATGAACATTGGCGAACGGACCAATGTCACGGGCTCGCCAAAGTTTGCCAAGCTGATTTTAGGCGGCGATTTCGAAGCGGCCCTTTCCGTAGCCCGCCAACAGGTGGAAGGTGGGGCTCAGGTCATCGATGTGAATATGGATGAAGGGATGCTCGACTCTGAAGCGGCGATGATCAAATTTTTGAACCTCATCGCCTCGGAGCCGGACATTGCCAGGCTACCCATTATGGTCGACTCTTCCAAATGGAGTGTCATCGAAGCCGGATTGAAGTGTTTACAGGGTAAAGGTATCGTCAATTCCATCTCGCTTAAAGAAGGAGAAGAAGTATTCAAAGAACATGCACGTACCATTATGCACTATGGTGCCGCGGTAATTGTCATGGCCTTTGATGAGGAAGGCCAAGCCGACAGTTATGAGCGACGGATAGCGATTTGCAAACGCTCCTATGATATGCTGGTCAATGAGGTTGGTTTCCCTCCTCAGGATATTATTTTTGACCCGAATATCTTAACAGTAGCTACCGGACTGGAGGAACACAACAACTATGCGGTTGATTTCATCAATGCCACCCATTGGATCAAAGAAAATTTGCCGCTGGCTAAAGTGAGCGGCGGAGTGAGTAATATTTCCTTTTCTTTCCGGGGTAACAATGTAGTACGCGAAGCGATGCATGCAGCCTTTTTATACCATGCTATTAAAGCCGGTTTGGATATGGGTATCGTCAATGCGGGTATGTTGGAAGTGTACGAAGAGATCGACCCGGTATTACTGAAATATGTAGAAGATGTACTGTTAAACCGCAGGGAGGACGCTACCGAACGCCTTGTTGAATTTGCCGAAACAGTAAAAAGCAAGGATAAAGTGGAAGTGAAAAGCGCCGAATGGCGCAATGGAACCGTAGAAGAGCGGTTGTCACATGCTTTGGTAAAGGGTATCATCGACTATCTGGATGATGATGTGGAAGAGGCCCGCTTAAAATATGCCCGGCCATTGGAAGTGATTGAAGGCCCTCTTATGGACGGAATGAATATCGTGGGCGACCTGTTCGGTGCAGGAAAGATGTTTTTGCCCCAAGTGGTAAAATCGGCACGCGTCATGAAAAAAGCGGTAGCCTACCTCCTGCCCTTCATTGAGGCCGAAAAGGCCAAGAACCCTAATGCAGATTCCCGCAGCAGTGCCGGAAAAATCCTGATGGCCACCGTTAAAGGGGATGTACACGATATCGGCAAAAATATTGTGGGTGTAGTACTGGCCTGCAATAACTTCGAGGTAATCGACTTGGGTGTTATGGTGCCAAGTCAGCGGATTCTCGATGAAGCAAAAAAACAACAAGTCGACATCATTGGCCTTAGCGGACTGATTACACCTTCATTGGATGAGATGGTACACGTGGCCAAAGAAGCAGAACGCGAGGGCTTTCAGATCCCGATTATGATCGGCGGTGCCACCACCTCCCGTATTCATGCGGCCGTTAAGATTGCACCTAACTATTCGGGAACAATTGTTCATGTATTGGATGCTTCGCGAAGCGTAACGGTAGCCAGTAATCTTCTCAACAAGGAAACGAAAGACACCTATGCAGCCACTATCCGGGAAGAATATGATAAGGCACGGGAAAACCACTTAAAGAAACGATCCGACAAGCCCTTACTCCCAATCAATGAAGCGCGTCAACAGGCCTTTCAAATCGACTGGACAGGTTATCAACCACCAAAACCAGCTTTCATTGGCACTAAGGCTTTTCACGATTTTTCGCTCGAAGAATTGCTCCCCTATATCGACTGGACACCTTTCTTTCATACTTGGGAACTACGGGGTAGTTATCCGCGTATCCTGAACGATAAAACTGTCGGCACTGAAGCCACGAAATTGTTTGATGATGCAAAAAAACGCTTGCGTGAAATTGTCGACAAGAAGCTGCTGACCGCTAAAGGCGTCATCGGTTTCTGGCCGGCCAACAGTATAGGCGACGATATCGTGCTGTACACAGACGCGAGCCGTACCCAGGAATTGACGACCATCCATACTTTGCGACAACAGGGTGAAAAGGCCAAGGGCCAACCTTATTACGCCCTGTCGGATTTCATTGCCCCTAAAGCAAGTGGCCTGCCCGACTATTGGGGAGGTTTTGCAGTGACTACAGGTATTGGTGCGGATGAATTGGTTGCACAATATGAAGCGCAATTCGACGACTATAATAGCATCATGGTAAAAGCACTGGCCGATCGCCTCGCCGAAGCTTTTGCAGAAAAAATGCACGAGCTGGTTCGCAAAACCTATTGGGGTTACGCCACAGCCGAACAGCTGAGCAACGAAGAACTGATCAAGGAACAATACGCCGGCATCCGTCCGGCCCCCGGCTATCCGGCATGTCCAGACCATACGGAAAAAGTCACCTTGTTCCAAATCCTACAAGCTGAAGAATACACAGGTATCCATTTAACCGAGAGCCTGGCCATGTATCCAACCGCCGCGGTAAGCGGCTTCTACTTCTCCCACCCCGAATCCCGTTATTTCGGTTTAGGCAAAATTGGCAAAGATCAAGTAGAAGACTACGCCATCCGCAAAGGAGATTCGGTAGAATCGATAGAGAAATGGTTGGGGCCTAATTTGGGGTATTAGTTAAGTTGTGCGTTGCGAGCTTATGAAGGAATACATTGGAATAAATAACCTATTATATATCTTTACAAGATGAAAGAAAGCATAAAATCTTATACGGAACTGGAGGTTTGGAAACAAGTAAGGACTCTAGTAAAAGATATTTATTTGGCAATGGCCGCTTTCCTAAAAGAGGAGGTTTTTGGATTAACAAATCAAATGAGGCGAAGCGCAGTTTCTATATCTTCCAATATAGCAGAAGGCTGTGGTAGAAACTTCCCCAAAGATAATATCCAATTTTTCTTAATCGCTAGAGGTTCTTTATACGAATTGGAAACGCAACTCCTTCTTTCTTCTGATTTTGGCTTTATAAATGAAGATGATGTCGAAAATCTGCTACGGGGTATTCTGAATTCAAGAAAATTATTAAATGGCTTCATCCGTTACTATCAGCAACTAAAAAATAAGGCAGAGACTCTTCTGGTAACTCATAACACATAACTAAAATTGAATGAAGATTACTGATCATATAAAAAACGCCAAAGGCAAACCTTTATTCTCTTTCGAACTGTTGCCACCGATCAAGGGGCAGAGCATACAGGGCATATTCAATACCATCGACCCCTTGATGGAGTTCAATCCTCCTTTCATTGATGTGACCTATTTGCGGGAAGACTATATCTATAAGCAACATCCGAACGGCTTATTGGAGAAAGTGGCTTATCGCAAAAGGCCGAGTACAGTTGCTACCTGTGCGGCGATTATGAACCGCTATAAGGTTGATGCCGTGCCACATTTAATCTGCGGTGGATTCACGAAAGAAGAAACGGAAAATGCATTGATCGACCTTCAATTTTTGGGGATCGACAATGTGCTCGTGCTTCGTGGCGACGCTCGGAAAAGTGATAGTTCGTTCATTCCTACGCCAGGTGGTCATGCCTATGCTTCAGAATTATTGCAGCATGTGGTCGACATGAACCATGGCAAGTATTTGCATGACCATATGGACGATATGGCGAAAACGGATTTCTGTATCGGTGTAGCGGGTTATCCGGAAAAACATTTTGAATCGCCCAATTTGGAGACCGACTTCAAATACCTGAAACACAAAGTGGATTTGGGAGCGGATTTCATAGTAACCCAAATGTTTTTCGACAATAGCAAGTATAAAGCTTTTGTTGACAAATGCCGCGAGAACGGCATCAACATTCCCATTATTCCAGGATTGAAACCGATCACTACCAGCAAGCAATTGATTAGTTTGCCTAAGGTATTTCATTTGGATATTCCGATAGAACTGAGTGAAGCCATTCTGGCTTGCAAAAACGAAAAAGAAGTGAAAGAAGTTGGTATCGAATGGATGATCAACCAATGTAAAGAGCTTATTCAATTGGGTGCTCCAGTACTGCACTTTTATACCATGGGAAATCCCGAACCAACTAAACGGATCATTCAAGGGGTATTTTAATACCCCAGCTATTCTTTTAAGCGGGTTTTGGTATAATAAGCCAACACCCGATATTCTCCGTTTATCTTCCCAAAAAGAAATGCAAAGTAATCATCGCCAATGCCACTGCCTGTTTGGCTAAATTGGCAATAGAGTTCTAACAAGGTGCTGCGCTCGTCGATTACTTTCCCTAAACGTCGATAATAGTCACCGCTTCCATTCAGATCGATCTGTTGAACTCGCTCCAATCCCATATTAGGCACTAAGCGCTTCACGTCTGTATTAAATATACTGTTCTCATATTGGCCAAATGCTACCGAATCCAATAAACCGTCCTGTTTCTCTTCTTCCGAAAGATGATTTATCCCGTCAATCCAGTAAATCGTTTGAAACGGGAAGTGGCATAGGTTCTTCAGTTGATTTTGATCATCCTGAGCAATAGCTTCCTGAAAGTGCGTATAGAATCGGCCAAAATTTCGGTCAAGCTTTTGGGGCATCCCGTCTAGTTTGGCAAACAACAGCAAACTCAGTACTACATAAAATTTGTACCGTTTAAACCGGATTTTATCCGGATCGCTTATCTTTGAAAGAAAGGAAAAAAACATGGCCCTTTTTTTGATAAAACAATCATACAAAAAAATATTTTTATAGACGAATAGACCAATGAAAAGAACAGCGACCGCCGTATGGCAAGGATCGGGTAAAGAAGGAAAAGGAAACCTATCTACCCAAAGTGGCACCCTAAAAGAAGCACAATATTCTTTCAACACCCGTTTCGAGGATGGGGATGGTACCAATCCGGAAGAATTGATAGCCGCCGCTCATGCCGGCTGCTTCACCATGAAACTCGCCTTTAATATTGACAACGCCGGTTTTCAGGCCGAACAACTCCAGACTTCTTGCCATATTGAATTAAGAGAAGGAACGATCACCAATTCTGAACTTTCCGTAAAGGCAAAAGTACCGGGAATCCAGAAGACAAAATTCGATGAATTGATTACCGACGCAAAAAAAAATTGCCCCATATCCAAGCTGTTAAATGCCGAAATTTCGGTAGATGTTGAACTTGAAAATGAATAAGCCATTCAAGCTCAAATAACCTCGTCATACAGATCTAAAAAGGAGTGGATTTCCTTTCTTTTTAAATTATGCCATAAAAACCAACAAAGTTCTTGCTATTCGTTATTTTTTATGCAACTTTGTGTTATTGAAGATGGTGAAACAAAAACATACCAATAGTTGTGCGCGAAGAGTTTTGGCAGCCTTTCTGCTAGTGCTCTTTTCATCACTTCAGCTATTGGCAAGCTTTCACCATCATCCGTCTGACGATCATCAAAAGCAAGAAGTTTCGGCCAAGGTTAACCTATCCTACAGCAATTGTACGGTATGTATGTATGTGGCACATCATGCGCTATTGATACCTCAAGGGCCGCCGGCAGAAAATCCGGAATTTCTTACTACTTACCAAAAAACTACAGCGCACATTTTATCTGCAGCTTATATTTCGGGACATTATCTCTTCCCACTGCCAAACAGTCCGCCCTTTGCTTAAGCCTTAATCCCCCTAGCATGAACATGATGACCTAAGGCAATTTCGCCGCTTTAGGATACGTGTTATGCCATTCAGGTTATATGCAACCTGTTATAAGCACAGCAACCTGATCATCACATCATTTTAAAATTTAAGCAAGCATTGCAGAATATCCATGTTGCATGCTTGTCCATTTTGGCTTTGGCAAATAAAATTGACATGCACGATCGTATTACGTACAGCATTCCTTTCATTTTGATAGCGCTATTCAGTTGTTTAAACATACTTGCATTTGGGCAAGAATGCAACTTTATGTTAAATGGACATATTACCGACAGTATCAGCAAGCAAGGTATAGCCGATGTCCTGATTCTAATTAATGGAACACAACGCGCAATAACCGATGAGCATGGCGATTTTCATATCACCCATTTATGTTCGGGCACCTACCAAATTGTCACGACACATGTCAGCTATCGGAGGAATACGAAGAGCATAGACCTTCAAGAATCCATGCACTTGGATTTGTCCTTAAGCCCGATTGCCAACCAGCTGAGCCAAGTGGTCATCCACGGGGAACGATCGCCTGAAAAAGCAAATACCGGCATAAGGAAGGAGTTATCCGGTCAGCAGCTCGACCAAACCAGAGGGTTGAGCCTTGCCGAATCGTTAAGTAAATTGCCCGGGGTTACCATGCTTCAGACCGGCGCCAATATAACCAAACCTGTTTTCCATGGTTTGCATAGCAACCGGGTACTCACCATCAACAATGGTGTGCGACAGGAAGGGCAGCAATGGGGCAACGAGCACGCACCCGAAATTGACCCCTTTATTGCCGACAATTTAGTGGTTATCAAAGGAGTTGACGAATTGCGCTACGGTTCGGATGCCATTGGCGGTGTCATTTTGGTTAATCCCAAACCGTTAGCTCACCAGCCCGGCGTAAACGGAGAAGTCAACGCCGGCTATTTCACCAATAACCAACAGTACGTCGTTTCGGCGATGGCCGAGCAGCAACCGGAAGCCCTACCAGCACTCAGCTACCGCTTGCAAGGCACTTACAAGCACGGAAACAATGTGCGCACACCTGACTACCGGCTAAACAATACGTCACTTGAAGAAGCCAATTTCTCTATTACCGCCGGATGGAAAAAAGCAGCATACGATATTGAAGCTTTTTATAGTCATTTTCAAACAAAAGTTGGCATCTTTAGCGGCTCGCATATTGGCAACCTGACCGATTTGCTGAATGCCATTGCCAGCGATCGGCCGGATGAGGTGTACACCTCCGGCAAAGCCTTCGCTATAGAAAGGCCTTACCAACAGGTGGCGCACGACCTGATCAAACTAAAGTCGGCTATCTATACCGGAAACGCAGGCAAACTGAATCTTCAACTTTCGGCCCAATACAATGATCGGAAGGAATATGATATCGTCAGGAACAATGCTTCCAGCGGGCCCCAGATGCGCTTAGATGTCGGTACCTACGCCGAAGACCTCTCTTGGGACCACACCGCTTTCCATGGGTTAAGAGGCACTGTTGGTTTCTCCGCTATGCAACAAGACAACCAGTATCAGGGGCGGTACCTCATTCCGCAATATACCTCATCGAGTGTAGGAGCCTATTGGCTGGAATCCTGGCATAAAAACCGATGGGACGTCCAAGGTGGTGTCCGTTTCGATAGTAAAGCTATTCATACTACCCGCTATCCCTATAATCGGGAGCCGATTTCCTATAACTTCAATTTCTCCACGTTAGCCTCTTCGCTGAATGCCGCCTACCATATCGGCACAAAGGTTAAGCTCAACTTAGCTACCTCATTATCCAGCAGAGCACCCCACGTTAACGAGCTATTAAGTGATGGCATCCATCATGGTACCGCTACTTATGAGTTGGGCGACATGAGCCTGAAGCCCGAAAAAGCGTGGAATACCAGTTTAGGTTTTACTTTTAACAATTGCGCCAACACCTTACAAGCCGATATTTCACTATATTATAATCATATCGATCATTTTATTTTCCAACAGCCCCTTCCTGATGATCCGGTCTTGACCATCGCCGGGGCTTTCCCGAAAATTGTTTATCAGCAAACCAATGCCTCGCTGAAAGGCATTGATGCCTCTGTAGGCTACAGACCTACAAAAAATTGGGATTTGCTCGCTAAAGCATCCATTTTACGGGCTTATAACCGCGATTTAGACGATTGGCTGATCGGCATGCCTTCTGATCGATATTCGTTAGCTATAAACTATCATTTTAACGACAATACGGTCTTAAAAAACAGCTATGCAGGGATTGAGGTTCCTGCCGTCCTCCGGCAAACCCGCGTGCCCGACGAAAGCATTCATGGTGTTCAGGACTATAAAGCACCGCCTGCGGGCTATCTGTTGTGCAATGCCACTATTGGCACACAAGTACATACCGGGCATCAACCTATTCAGGTGATCCTGTCGGGAAATAATCTGTTGAACAAACGTTATCGCGAATATTTAAACAGTTTCCGGTATTTCACTGACGAAATGGGCCGAAACATCAGCATTCGCTTTAAATACACTTTTTAAATAACACAATTCATTTTTTACAAACCATTAAAAATTAAATTCCATGAAACGTAATTTTAAACATCTCATGATGGCTTTAACTGCCGGAGCTTACCTCTTCGCTCTTTCGTCCTGCAGTAGTGACGACAACAACCCTACGCCAGAAGAGGAAAATGAAAACGAAGTAATTACTAAAGTAGAACTGCACTTTAAAGAAGAAGGCAGTGATACCGAACGTGTTTTCTCCTGGAGTGATCCCGATGGTGAGGGTGGAGACAATCCAACAATTGAAGACATTGTGCTAGATGCTGGAAAAGCCTATGCAGTAAGCATCAAATTACTGGATGAAGTCAATGACGAAGACGTGACCGAAGAGATCGAAGAAGAAGACATCGATCATCGCTTTTACTATACACCCAGCGAAGGATCAGAAATTACCGTCAGCAATCTCGATCAAGACAAAAACGGAATCAGCTTAGGTATCAATAGCACCTGGACTACTGGATCTCCCGCAGAAGGCAGTATGCATATCGTATTGCGCCATTATGCTGAAGGAGGTAAACAGGAATCCGATTCGGTAACTGATTCCAAATCATCAACAGATGCGGATATCAGCTTTACAACTAAAGTGCAATAAGGTTCAGTACAGTTAATGGGAAATGAGAAAAATTCATTTCCCATTAACTATAATCTAATTCTTCCAGGATGTGACGGATATATTCAGATATTCTCCCATCCATTTAGCAATGATCGGCGAAATGTTGGCATACAAAAGGTCTGCAACGCATCAACCCATTATCCCTTCTTTATTATATTTTCTTTTGTATTCCACAGGCGACATCCCTGTAATCTTTTTAAACACCTCACGGAAAGCCTTCACGTCGGCATATCCAACAGCATACATCACTTCATTAATTGTCTTACGGCTCGTTTCCAATGCTTTCTTTGCTGATTCGATTTTTACCCGTTGCGCATATTCAAGAGGTGTATTTCCTGTGGCTTTGATAAATCTCCTATCAAAATTCCGTCGGCCTAAGGCGAACTGAGAAGATAAATCTCCAATCGAGATCTTTTCATGCAGATTATTTTCAATGTACGTTTGCGCCTTTTGCACCACATCGTCACCATGTAGCTTCTGTCCGGTAAAGATGGTGAAGGCCGACTGGCTCTGCCTATCGATTTCAATCTGAAAAACCTTAGCGCAAAAAATAGCCGTCTCTCTGTCGTAATATTTTTCTACCAAGTAAATGATCAAATTTAGAAAAGAATAAGCGCCGCCATTGGTATATATGCCATTTTCGTCCGTAATCAATTGATCAGTTTGCAGATTGACCTTACCAAACATTTTCCGAAAATTTGCAGCAGCAGCCCAATGTGTAGAACAGCGCTTTCCATCTAACAAACCGGAAGATGCCAACAAAAAGGCGCCTGTACATATACTGGCCACCTCAGCACCGCTGTGGTATTGTTTGGCAATCCAATCAATGAGCAATTGGTTATTCTTCACCGCTTCATGGTAGTTATGGTTCAACGATGGAATAATGATGAGATCCGTTTCTGCAATAGCTGAAATGTCCGTATGCGGCCTAACCGCAAATAAACCATCATAAAAATCAATTTCTTTTGAAAGACCCGCCAATTGAATAGTGAACAATACTTCCTTACCTCTTTCCTTCCAATAGTGATTGGCTCTTGTAAATATCTTGTAAGCACCAACTATACTACTTAGATTATTCTCTCCTTCCGGAACAATTATCGTCAGGTGTTTCATAACCAATTTTTAGCTAAAATAGTGGTTTACCCTGTCTAAATCAACCCGCCATAAGGCATTTTTTCACCAGATTTACCATCGACACAATAGTTTTACATCATTTTACCGAGTGATCGATGGCTTTCACCGAAAAATCAGCTCTTTTGACCTAATTTCTCTCGACGAGCATCCTTGTCTGCGCTACCTTTGAATCAAACAAAACAGCAAAGAGCAGTTGTTCGCAAAAGCACAGTAGATGTCCGTTTTCGAACAACAAGCAACAAACTAAAAACAAGTAAAATATTGAAAAACAATAAGTTAAAAAAACTGGAACAATTATGCCATTTATTGGCACAGAACAATAACAAAAATAAAAACTTAAAAATTGAATAATATGAAAACGTTCGTAACATCTCTAGTAACCGCCTTCATTATTCTAAGCAGCAGCGCATTCGCAGCTTCTGAAGGCAAAACAAGTCGCTCTAATGTAGTAGCTATCAACAACGCGTTAGACCAATACACCGCTGCGGTGTCTAAAGGTGAGGTTAACCAGCTTGATCAACTGTTTAGCGAACAGTTCCACCAACGTTACAGTAGTAAAAAAAACGGTAATACGTTTAACAAGACCCAAGTAGTCAACTTCCTGAAGGCAAACAAAAACATTGTACAGCAGCAGTGTAAAACCGATTATAGCATTGTAGACGAAGGTAAGGGCTTTGCCTTGGCAAAAGTAGCCATGAAATACCCTAACTATAGCCGCGTTGATTATGTAACGATCGTCCAAAACGGGAATGGCTATCAAATCAGCCAGGTGATTACTACATTCGAATAAGTTCAAATAGCCTGCTAATTTCACTCGGTCAGAAAACTGACCGAGTTTTTTTATATACGGTTGTTCGAAATTAGTTTACGAAAAGGGTCGACCGCTATTATCCGTATAGCATCAACTCCAGTTGATTTTATTGTTTAACATTAAGTTCACTTATACTTTACTCCGCATCTTTACTATTGAATTATGCATATCATGGCTAATTTTTTGATGTTTATCGTGTTGGCTTTCGTCGCCGACTACCCAATCAAAGGTAAAGTGAGCAAAACGTTTAGGCTCGACTCACTTGGCGCTTGTCAAGGTATCCATCGTGAAGGGCAACGTTATTATTTGTATGGCGACCGTGAAGTGGGGGTTATGCGTACGTACCAACTGGGGAGAGACACATTAATCAATCTGCATCGAGAATATCGTTTTACCGTAAAAGGCCAAAACAAAATTAAACATCCTACAGGTATTGCCCGCCATATAGGTTTACCTACCTTTATTGGCAATTCGGTCAAGCAAAATCCAGAAGGTACGGTATGGAAAGCGATAATATATGCTATTAATTGGGATGGTTTTCTACAGTCGGGTACACTTGACGGAAATCTGCTTAATGAGATTGAAGATGACGCTTGTATTCAAGGCACCCGCCCCGAATACGTTCAATACCGAAATAAATGGTACGTAGCTACAGCCGACTATGGAAACCGGGGAAATGAAGTGCGATTATATGACCCCATACATTTAAGCAAGGCATCAAAAACTTCCGAACCCGGCGTATTAGTTAAAAAGTTCAAATGCTCTCCATGGGTACAAAACCTACATTGGATTCCAGAAAAAAATATCTTAGTACTTATCCAAAATCAAATGGAGGGAAAACGATGGCGTTTCACTTTTCTAGACCTACCTAAATCACTCGAAAGTGGTAAAGAATTTGTTATCAGTGTGGTAGAAACAGATAAAACAGATGAACTGGAAGGGTTTACTTTTTTAGATCACCTAGATAAGGCCATCGCCGTAACGTCTTCAAGAAATAACAATATCAGTTTTATGGATTTTAGCTGGTAAGCTTTAAGGACATCCCTATATCCAAGAACGATCTATACCATTTTTCATCAAAAAATACCCGGTTTTCCCTTTGGTAGAAAAAGATATTATTTTTTAATTATATTGAGCGTGTGCGTTTATTTATATAGGAATTAATCTGGATAAGGTGATCAATTGCTGAACGGTTTAGTGTAAACTACCTGCTACAAGCATCAACTTGCCGGCAACCAAAAAGTATTAGAATGAAGCAAATACTATTTCTCTTGACACTTATACCAATAGGTTGTTGCTGAAATATCTACGGTTCCACCGTCCCAGCTCAGCATTTCCATATCAAAAGAAAAGCTTTTTTGGAAGGGTATAGCATCCAATATCCGGGTGCGGGTAAAGGTGTTATGGCCGGTCGAAGAAACGTCATCTGCTCGTGGCGCATTGGCAAACGGTGTGTTATACAGCACGACAGGAGCCCAAGAAGTATTGTAGTAATCTTCTAAGCCCGTTCCAAATTCGGAAGGAAAGGGTTCATCATCCACATATGCTTTGGCATCCCCTTCGCCATACCAGGTTTTCATGTGATTCAGAGTAGCCAATGTATTTCCCATATATACACCTTTACCTTCAGTCCGAATAAAATTCCAGTCGATCGGCGCATGCGCATCCCCTTTAGGATTTTTGCCGGGATCATAATCCCACTTGGCATCCCAAACCGCCTGCTCATTTTTGTACGTAGCATGGAAATACATCGATCGATCGTCCCACTTGAATGGCCCTTTAGCGACTAAAAGTTTTACATCCACAGGAAAATCGTTTTGGTTAACTAAACTGATTTCGGCATTTTCCTTAAAGGGCATTACCCAACGCGAAACGACTTTAGACGAATTAGTAAGTACTCTGTACCAGCTCGAGATCGTCTTGCCACCGTATCCGCTACCAATAAAATCACCTAAAGGACAAAAGACGGTTTCTTGATCGTCAAAACTGATTTTAAGCATCAAATTACGCCATAGTTCTTCTCTATTTTTGTTTGGGCCGGATATATTCATCTGCAACAGCTGAATAGCTTGGTTCTTGCCGCTTATCGGCAGTGCACAACTTTCATTCAGACTTAATGTTTTTGCGATAGAATCACTCGGCAAATAATCAACGGTAGGATGCCAAAGTTCATTTTCCGTTTTTTGAATGGCTCCGCTCAGCTTTTCGAGCTGATCAAAAGAAAATGTTTCTGCCTTCGTTCCTTTAGGGTAAGTACGATAATTGATCTGATAATAATGCGGCGTCTTCCGGTTTGCGCTGTCAGGAAATTCCCAGGTAACTTTACAATGTTTTTTATAAATAAGGGGTAAATAGAGTGTATTCCCTCCTTTGCCTTCCGGCTCGTAACTCGAATGTGGGTTCAGCAATCCGGGGCCTAGGTTAAAACCACCTTTCATCAAATCAAAAGCAGGAATGATAATAGTTGGTTCATCGTTGAAATCAAAATAAAAGCGCATCGTACCGGATTTAACTAGGGAAGTCAGCCAGAAACGTACAATGGATCCCGGTCCGTCGGCATCCATCATCACGTATTCTAGCCGTTCGCCGTTCTTTTCTTCACGAATGAACTGATTAAAATCACTATTCGCAAACCAGCCCGGCGAATCGGGCGACTTGGATCTTCTATCATAACTACTGGCTTGGTGAAGCACATATGAAGGATCTGGAAATCGGGCTACATTCGTTCGGTCCCGCATTTCGTTCAACAGATACTTCAGGCTTATTTTTTGAGCGTAAGCAGACTGAATCAGCAGGATCCCTATTAGAAAGTACTTTATTTTCATATCCTTATTTACTATGCTTTCCCAAAACCGATCTGTTTCGGTTCGATTATTTCTCCAGAAATTCGCGCACCTCATGCAAGTTATCAAAAGTACGGTCGACCTTCAATACCTTACGGATAGATTCATGCGTTTGTACACCGAAACAAGCTAAACCGGCAGCTTTGGCAGCCGTAGTGCCGGTTAACGAATCTTCTATGGCTAAACAATCTTCTACGGCTAAATCCAATTGCTGAACGCAGAGCAAATAAGGTTCCGGATGGGGTTTAGTGTGCTTCACTTCTGTGCGCGTGACCAGCGCCTTAAAAAACTCCCTTATCCCGTTTCGCTCCAGATGGTAGCTTGCCACCTCTCGTTTACTGGAAGTAACCACGGCCATCGTTATCTGACGTTGATGCAGAAAATGGATCAAATCGGCCGCCCCGGGCATTAAGGGTATCGGTTCTTCGTCGTGCTGCCGGGCTATGCGCTTTCTAACCCGTTCGAAAAGCTCCGCTTGATCGATCTCAACACCATATTTGCTGTTCAACATATCGAATGCCTGTATATCTGTTTTGCCAGCCACGTCATTTAGCCAAATATCGCTATGAAGGGCGAAACCATATTCTTCCAATACAGCCCGCCAAGCTTTGTAGTAAAACCATTCTGAATCAATGAGAGTTCCATCTAAATCAAATAATACGGCTTTCTTGTTTTTTAGTGTACACATGTTATGGTATAGCTATTGGTTTTATCGAATACATGCCAAGCATACTTCGAACAAAAAATACAACAAAACTTTCAGTTCTGCAAAAATTTCCTGTCGATAGATCAGCTTCTATAAAACAGATGAAATAACCAAAAGGACGGCTTATATTCCAATCGTGCTCAATAAGGTACGCCTACTAAAAAACAATTAATGCAATGGCTATTAGCGAACTCATTTGGCAAGTAGGAAAATTTGAAATAGATTACAACCTCAATGAGCCGCGAAAACCCCTGGCTGCATAATACGAATCGGCACCATTGTGGTATACAAAAACATGATCAAAACGGCGGTCACAAAAGAGCGCACCGCCAAGCTTTCTGATCGCCTCAGGCGTTTTTATCCAGCTTGATGTTTTAGTATCGAAGCTCCCCAATTGTTGTAACTCCCGATACTGGCCTTCAGTTAATAGCTCGATACCCATAGCAATAGCCATATCAGCCGCATTATTGGCCGGTTTATTGGCCTTTCTTGCCTCTAATGCTTCACGATCGTAGCAGATACTCCTCCGACCGGTGGGGCTTTCCACTGAGCAGTCGTAAAAAAGATATTCATCCGTCTTTTGGTCGTAACCAATTACATCCGGCTCGCCTCCGGTTTCTTCCATTTGGTAAAGCGACCAAAGTTTTTCCGTATTGGCTTCCAACTTAGTCTGTATTTCCATCCATTTCAATCCCTGATGGCGATTACTATTTTTTTCAAAGCGGGTTCGCAGCACCTGAAGCAGGTCTCCTTGTTGTTCAGGCGATAATTCCTTTTTTGTGTTGTTCTTTTTACTCATCATTTATTGATTTTACGAGCAGTGTAATACCTGCGTTTATTGGTTTAGCGTGATCACTTTCCGATCAGCGGGTCGGAAATACCACGATGTTAAGGTCAGAATTAGCAGTAACGTAGGACCAAATAATTCCTTTATGGAATCACCCGAGGCGATATGCGAGAATAGCGCCCCCGACATGGCAAAGAAAAAACCGGCATAGGCCCATTCTTTCACTAGGGCGAATTTAGGCACAAGAACGGCTACGACGCCTAAAATTTTCCAGATACCGATTATAGTTAAGAAATAAACAGGATAACCTAAATGTACGGTCATGTCGATCTCTTCCTTCATCTTAATTAATTGTACAATTCCGGTAGAGAGCATACCCAATGCCAGCCAGAGTGTCGCAATCCAGTAGATAATTTTATTTGTTCTTTTCATGGTCTGTTAATTTAATTGGCTTATAATATCTTGCAAACGGTTATGTGCCATATTGATGCCCTGAGCAAAAGGCAGTTGTAGCAGCTGATCTCGGTATGTACCTGATTTAAATATAATATGCATATGGAGTTTGCTTCGGTTGTTGGCAAGTTTCTCAAATTCCAAAAACTCCAATTGAACGGCAAAGGACGTGTTTTCCATTTCGAATGTCCGCGTAATCTTCCGGTTAGAATCAAATTCATGGATTACGCCATTCGCCCGAAAAACGACATTTCCCTTCGCATCTACTGTTTCAAATTGATAACTCCCATGCTTTTTACTTTCCAATTTTAACACTTTCGTCCCCATCCATTGAGCAACAAGTTCAGGCTCTATGTAAGCTCTAAAAAGTAAATCGACAGGCAAATCAAACTCCCGGGTAACCAATACATCCTGTTTCCCTTCTTCGGCATTAACCTTCGTTTTTAATTCCATATGCGTTACTTATTTGGTTTATATTTTTGCATAATGCTTTCTAATGTATTAAAGCGGTCATCCCATAATTTACGGAATGGTTCAATAAAGTCGGCAATCTCCTTTATCTTTTGCGGATTTAAGTGATAATAAACTTCCCGACCGTTTTGCTGTTGCGCAAGCAGTTCACATTCAGTGAGTATCTGCAGATGTTTAGAAACAGTAGGTCTAGCAGTATCAAAGTTCGCCGCTATCGCCCCTGCAGTCATAGACTGCGAGGCTACCAAGAGTAATATCGCCCTTCTTGTCGGGTCTGCTATGGCTTGGAATACGTCTCGTCTTAAATTCATTATGTAGTTATTTGACTACAAATATAAATGTAGTTATTTAACTACGCAATTTTTTATAAAAAAAGGAGGAGCGGGGCACTCCTCCTTTTTTATTTTGCTGGGAAATTCGGATCGGCCTTCACCTCTTCAATCTGTAGGGTATGTCTTGCGGTATGGCCGGGAATGTATAGTAGCGAATGATAGCCATCTACCAAACCGAAAGGCGAATCGGCGATCCGGCTACGCATATCGTCCAACGAAAGCCCATTAATATAAGCTATGATCTCCTTCCGTTGCTGGCGGAGATCGGCAATAGCCTGGCCTGCATCTTTGTACTTACCCGTTTCTTTGGCCATCAGCTCTGCCGACGCCTTCGCCTTAAAACTCCTGTCGGTTATCCCCTTGATAATATCTTCATCGGTCAATTTAACCTCACTTCGTCGTTCTGGGTTTGGCTTTTGACTCATCATCTGTTGCGCATGACCAAGAAGCGCCTTTTCTGTTAGGATAATATGTTCCAAACATTGACTGATCGACCACCTATCGGGTGCTGGTTGAAATTTCAGTTGCGCTTCGCTTAGTCCTGCTACTGATTTTTGAAGGCCATCTAACGTCTGTTGATAATAATTGAGCAAAAAGGCCTTATCGTGCAGTGGGGCGTTTGTTTGATTTTGTGCCCTTACGGTATAGGCCATCGCGCATACCGCAATCCATAGAAAAAATATCCGTTTCATCTGTTTATTTTTAATTTAGCAGGCGATTCCCTACTGCAGTAAGATGCCTCTACTTTAATTACATCGGTCGTACAACCTTAACTTCATTACAAAGTTAAATGGCTTTAACCAAAACCATCGGTGCTAAATTTGACATTTCCAAGGGGTATTTGAGACAATGCGGCATGTAGAAAACTATTGCTACTAGGCTTAATAAAAATCCCGGATCGCTTCGCCTAGATCATAAACCATTGTTTTTTTATTTAACATGCTGTTCAGGATACTGCTGCCTATGGCACTGCGATATCCGCCTGCACAGTGCACTACTACCGGTTTATCTAATGGGATTTCGGCGATACGTTCACGTAATTCATAAAGCGGGATTGTCAAAGCCTGGTCGAAAATCTGACGGCCCTCCGCTTCGGCAACGTTGCGGATGTCGACTACCGTAAACGCATTCGGATTAACTTTAAAATCATTTAAAGGTATTTCGGGCATCAGGGTTTCGCCTCCGTGAACAACGGCTGCATAACGAATAAAGGGCTCATAACCGATTTTTGCTATACGTTTTATTAAACTGGCCAAAGTCGCTCGGTCAGCACCCAGTAAAACGAACGTTTCCTGCGGAGCAACCACGCTCCCCAACCAGGTTTCAAATTTGACTCCGTCCGGAATATTGATTGCCCCAGGCCAATGCCCTGCCTTAAACGCCGCTGCCGGCCGGGTATCGATAAGCAAATCAGCATGTTGAATCTCTCCTATCGCCTCACGGATAGCGATGTTTGCTAGTGCCACATCCAGATTCATTACTCCCTGCTTATTTAAAGCGACATCATAAGGGAAGTACTGTGGTATAAAAGGCTGTTCGGCTATTAGCTCATGTACAAAGGTATCCTCATCCATTTGCTGTAACGACCAGTTGCTGATTCTTTCTCTGCCGATTGTACTGCTATTGGCTTCACTTAGGGCCTTTCCACACAAGGTTCCGGCGCCGTGAGCAGGATAAATAATCACTGTATCGTCTAAGGCCAGTAATCTTTCGCGCAAACTATGATACATCTGCCGGGCAAGATCTTCCCGCTTAGCACTTACCTTCCCCGTGTGTTCTCTTAAATCCGGTCGACCACAATCACCGATAAACAAGGTATCCCCGGTAAATACGGCTTGTTTTTCTCCTCTATAAGCGAGCACGATACAAATACTATCAGGTGAATGTCCCGGCGTATTCCAAGCATACAGTGTGATTTCGCCGAAACGGAGACTATTCCCATCATCAAAATCTTCATGCGGATAACTAGCATCCTGTAAACGCGAACAATAAAGTGTAGCTCCTATGCGCCGGTAGAGTTCCAAATGCCCACTCACAAAATCAGCATGAGGATGTGTTTCGATGACAGCAATAATTCTCGCTTCATATTGCGCGGCGTAACGCAAATAAGGATCGATATCTCTTGCCGGATCGATCAGGACAATTTCTTTCGTCTCCTCACTTCGAATGGCATAGGCATAATGCGATAGGTTTTTATCCTCAAATTGTTTAATTTCCATGTATGTATTAAAACGTTTTTTATGTGGTTCGGCGGCAAATTTCGGAAATTCAAATGAGGATCGCGATGATTTTCGTCATTGCCTATTTAATTGTTTACCTTTGAAGATAAAATTCCAATAGAAAATTATACCAAGATGATGAAGAAGTGCCTGTACTTGTGCTTATGTCTGTTGTCTACCTTTGGTACTCTTGCCCAAGCCCAGGATTTACGGGCTCGGGTGGAAATTTTGTCGCCCGAGGTACAAGCAACCAACAAAAGGGCATTTGGTGTGTTACAGCAAGCCATAAGCGATTTTCTGAATAACCGAAAGTGGAGCGAGCAGATCATTACGCCAGAAGAACGGATCGATTGCAGCTTGGTTATTACCATAAAAGATTGGGACGGCAGCAGTAATTATGAAGCGGAAGCACAAATTGTCTCCACACGTCCGGTTTATAACAGTGCCTACCATAGTCCGATCTTAAGTATGAGCGATAAAAATTTCAATTTCACTTATACAGAAGGCGAACCGCTCGACTTTTCGAATCAGCAATACCTCAATAACCTTACCTCCCTTCTCGCCTATTACGCCTACATGATCGTTGGAATGGATGCCGATACGTTTAGTCCAAATGGCGGTACCACCTATTACACTGCCGCTCAACAGGTGGTAACTAATGCGCAAACGGCTAATTTCTCGGGATGGAAATCCATAGAAAGCCTGAATAACCGATTCTGGTTGGTAAATAACATGCTCGACCAAAACTTTAAACCGTTACGTGATTTTGCCTATGCCTATCATATGGACGTTTTGGATCATATGGCCGACAATCAAAGTGCTTCGCGGCGAAAGATCATGGAACTTCTCCCTTTATTGAAAAACGTAGATCGTACCGTTCAAGGCGCACTTTATAACCAAGTATTTTACACTGCCAAAGCCGAAGAACTAACGGAACTGGTTGGCGGGCTTGGTGGATTGGATAAAGTAAAAGCCATTAATCTCCTATCGGAAGTTGATCCTGCCCATATTCATCAATATGAAGCGTCGAAAAGTCTTTAATCCTTATATTATTGCGCACCTATGCTGAGCCGTTTGTTTATAAAAAATTACGCCTTAATTGATCAACTCGACATCCATCCTGCTAAAGGACTGAACATTCTTACCGGTGAGACCGGTGCAGGAAAGTCGATTATTTTGGGTGCGCTATCGCTAATTTTAGGGCAGCGCGCCGAAAGCAAATATTTTTATAATCAGGATCAAAAATGCGTTATCGAAGGCTTTTTTCAGATCAAAGATTATCAGTTGAAATCCTTCTTTATCGAAAATGATCTTGAATACGAAGATGAAACGATATTGAGACGAGAAATCAGTGCAGATGGAAAATCCAGAGCTTTTGTTAACGACAGCCCGGTTACTTTGCCTATATTAAAAGCTTTGGGCGAACGGTTAATCGATATTCATTCGCAACATGCAACGCTAAACATCAACACGGAAGCGTTTCAGCTGATGACCTTGGATAGTGTAGCCGATCATCATGAACTGCTTGTTCGATACCAATTGGTGTATGGGCAGTATAAGCGGACAAGCCAAGCGTTAAAAGTGCTGCAAGAAGCACTAAAACATGCCAAGACGGAGGCCGACTATCATCAATTCCTGTTCGATGAGCTCGTCCAGGCAAAATTAGTAGCTGGTGAACAGGAAGAGCTTGAGCAAGAACAAAACCAACTCAGCCATGCCGAAGAAATTAAACGCGCTTTGCTCGCCGCTAATTATGCCTTGAGCGAGCAGGAACAACCAGCCATTAGCGCACTTAAAGAAGCATTACAACAGGTACAACAAGCAGCACGCTTTATACCCGCTTTAGATGAACTCGGAGAGCGACTGCAAAGCGCGCTTATTGAAGTAAAAGATATTGCGGAAGAGATGGAAAAAACCGAGAGGGAAATACTTTTTGACGAAGATCGTTTAAATGAGGTTGGTGATCGTTTAGGACTCATTTATCAATTGGAGCAAAAACACCATGTCGGCAGTATTGAGGAATTGTTGGCAATTCAGGGAGATTTAGAAAAAAAATTGCAGCGAATTACTGCGAACGACGAAGAACTGGATCAATTAGAGCAAGAACAGGAAAGGCTGCGTCAAGAAAGCGAACAGCTGGCCCAAACCCTTCATTTCGGGCGGCAAAAAGCAATTCCCCTAGTTCAAAAGGAAATTATGCAGGTACTGAAAGAAGTAGGCATGCCCAACACGGTATTAGACATTGAGTTACTACCCGTTGGCGACTTACGATCTGACGGCATTGATCAGGTCCGTTTCCTCTTCAGCGCCAATAAAGGGCAAGCACCCATGCCTTTAAATAAAGTCGCTTCGGGTGGAGAATTATCCCGCTTGATGTTGGCCATCAAATCGTTAGTTGCCAAAAAAACGGCCTTACCAACCATTATCTTCGATGAGATCGATACCGGTATATCCGGAGAAGTCGCCTTAAAAGTTGGCCAGGTGATGGAAGCCATGGCCGAGCATATGCAAGTGATTGCCATCACCCATCTTCCACAGATTGCTTCTAAAGGAAAAAATCACTATCAGGTTTATAAAGCAGATCAAGGCGACAAAACGCGCAGCAATATGCGCCAGTTAAATGAGGAAGAGCGCATCCTCGAAATTGCGCAGATGTTGAGTGGAAGCAATCCGGGTGATGCAGCCCTACAACATGCCAAAGAGTTATTGGCAGTTAATTAAATAAAAATGTATTTTTACCCGCTAAACTAATTAACATAACAATAAATAAAATCGATATGGCTTACAACCTATTAAAAGGGAAAAGAGGAATTATATCTGGTGCACTAAATGCCAGTTCCATTGCTTGGAAAGTGGCAGAGAAAGCCCACGAAGAAGGCGCTTCGTTTGTGCTAACCAACGCACCGATTGCCATGCGTATGGGCGAGCTGAATGCCTTGGCAGAGAAAACAGGCGCTGAAATTATTCCTGCAGATGCAACGAGCGTAGAGGATTTAACGCATCTCTTCGAGAAATCACAAGAAATTTTAGGCGGCAAAATCGATTTTGTTTTACACTCTATCGGTATGAGTGTAAATGTTCGAAAAAACATTCCTTATACCGAAGCCAACTACGATTTTTTCCAAAAGGGAATGGATGTATCGGCATTATCCCTGCACAAGATGCTACAGGTAGCCATGAAATTGGATGCCATTAATGAATGGGGAAGCGTGGTGGCCTTAACTTACGCTGCTGCTCAACGTACTTATTCCTTCTATAACGATATGGCCGACATTAAAGCCGCTTTGGAATCCATCGCCCGTAGCTTTGGCTATCATTATGGTGTAGCGAAGAAAGTACGGGTAAATACCGTATCACAGTCGCCCACCAAAACAACAGCCGGACAGGGTATTAAGGGTTTTGGCGATTTCTTCGATTTTGCCGATGCCATGTCGCCACTAGGCAACGCCAGTGCGGAACAATGTGCCGACTATTGCATTACCTTATTTTCCGACCTGACCCGTATGGTGACCATGCAGAATCTATATCACGACGGAGGATATTCTTCAACTGGTGTTACCAGTACTATTTTGGAAAAATTCGGTATCGAAGGTTAAGTACAGCAATAAAACAGGTAAAAAAAGCAACGGCAGAAATCGTTGCTTTTTTGTTTTTTTAAGTGAACCCTATTGATCAATAGGTCGACTTCCTTTTTGATTTAAAAAGACTTCAATATTTTTATATCATCCAAAAAATACGTATCTTAGACTTATGCCTGGGCGAATAAACTCAGGAAATCTCCGGTAAAAACCTCCTCAAAGTCTATTACAAACTCCCGTCAAAGTCTCCTCGTTCAAGTAGTGTTGCTTCGCTTTTAATCCTCGTTTTCAATATTATTTGTTGCTCCACTTATCTCCGACCTGAGGGCTACCAAAGCCCAACTTTCTCTATACTTTCTTCGGGATGAGTCCAGGGTGAGTCCAGACTAAGTCCAGAGTGAGTCCAGGTTTTTGCATAAAATACTGGACTTACCCTGGAGAGAATTTGGATATAAGGTAAAGACATGGCGAAGTTGGTACGAAGTAAGTCCCTATTTGGTATTAACCTCATAAAGCAATAAACGGGATAGTATGCGCTTGCTTACTATCCCGTTTACATTTTTTACGTTCAATAAAATTTTTAAGGCACAAAATCAGAATCTGATAATACAATCTTCACAACAACCGCTCCTGGATCTATTGGATAATTAGGATCAACAAGGGGGTCTTGCCCTCTAATAAGTACCGAACCAACCGCATAGTTTGCTGAATAAGCAATTCCGTCAACTGTAGTAGGTATAATTTCATAGGTTTGCTCTCCATCGGCACTTATCGCCACACTAACAAAGCCGTCCGTAATATAATAATCTGTTAATTCGGGTAAATTGATGTCATAGCTAATGCTACCATCGTTATTCAGAGACCACTCATTGGCATTTATCGTATAGATAAACGTCCGATTAGGGTTATAATATCCATCATCTTTACTACATCCGCTAAAACCCAATACGCCTACTAGGGCAATCATTAAAAATAAATACTTCCGCATAAATTAAAGGTTAAAATTATCCATTCAGTTAAATAAGCGCTTTCTTTTGCTACTATTGTCCTTTGCCCTAGCTGCTTTCTTTTTTAGAGTTAAAAAACTATAAAAGGTTTAAGCAAAAATTGAACCAAGTGACGATAGCTATTAACTTTTTAGCGCTTAGGCATTAGTTATCATGCTAAATATATTCTTGTTAAAGACGCTGATTAAGCTTATTTGGTTGCATACAGCGATTAGAAATCGGCCATCAGCGATGAGATTCAATCTTTTGTGATGTGCCAGGGTTAAGCACATTTTATTACGAAAATAAAATCCATGTACCGATCATATCAATTGACACGCAACAGCTAATAGTCTTTACCCATAAAAAAAGCGGCCCTTGCAAGGACCGCTTTTTTTATGGGTAAAGCAGAACCTATCCTTCTTTCTTACTTCCGTTCTTTTCTTCTTGCTCTTCAGAAATATCCGTAGGTTTCGAACCTTTTTCTTCTGCTTTTTTATCACCGGTTACGATGATTTCCCCTTTTTCTTTATCGTAGTCGATTTGCAGTGTAGCCCCATCGGCCAGTTCCCCTTTCAGGATTTCTTCAGCAATTGGGTCTTCGAGATATTTTTGAATCGCACGTTTTAAAGGACGGGCACCAAAATTGCTGTCGAAGCCTTTCTCGGCAATGAACTCTTTAGCTCCATCCGTTAAATTGATAGCATAGCCCAAGCTCTTGATTCTAGTGAACAGTGCACCCAACTCGATATCGATAATCTTGAAAATCTCCTCTTTGCCCAGTGAGTTGAAGACGATGACGTCATCCACACGGTTCAAGAATTCCGGGGCGAAAGCACGCTTCAATGCGTTTTCAATTACGCTTCTGGAATGCGCATCCGCTTGCGAAGCTTTAGCACTGGTGGTGAAACCGACACCTTGGCCGAAGTCTTTCAACTGACGGGCACCAATATTGGAAGTCATGATAACAATCGTATTCCGGAAGTCTACCCGACGTCCTAAACTATCGGTCAACTGTCCTTCATCCAATACCTGCAACAACAAGTTGAATACATCGGGATGGGCCTTTTCAATTTCATCCAATAAGACCACACTATAGGGTTTTCTGCGCACTTTCTCGGTAAGCTGTCCCCCCTCTTCATACCCTACATATCCTGGAGGCGCTCCTACCAAACGAGATACTGCGAATTTTTCCATGTATTCACTCATGTCGATCTGGATCAAAGAATCTTCACTATCAAACATGAAGCGCGCCAATTCTTTGGCTAATTCGGTCTTACCTACACCGGTAGGACCTAGGAAGATGAATGAACCGATCGGTTTCTTCGGATCTTTCAATCCGGCGCGAGTCCGTTGAATGGCTTTCACCAGTTTCTTTACGGCGTCATCCTGACCGATAATTCTGTTCTTCATGGAGTCGGCCATACCCAATAGCTTCTGACTATCGGTTTGCCCTACCCGTTGTACGGGTATACCGGTCATCATCGATACGACCTGTGCTACGTCATCTTCGGTAACGGTATAACGTTTGGTACGCGTTTCTGCTTCCCATGCTTGTTTTTCCCGTTCCAATTCTTCCAGCAGTTTTTTCTCCGTATCCCTCAGTTTTGCTGCCTCTTCATATTTCTGGCTACGAACTACCTTGTTTTTCTCGATCTTGATATCTTCGATTTTTTCTTCAATATCAATGATACTTTGCGGTACATGGATATTGGTTAAATGCACCCTTGACCCCGCTTCATCCAACGCATCAATGGCTTTGTCAGGTAAAAAGCGGTCTGTAATATAGCGGGTAGTTAAACTTACACAAGCTTCAATAGCTTCGGGTGTAAAGGTCACTGCATGGTGTTCTTCATATTTATCTTTGATCCGGTTAAGGATCTCGATCGTCTCTTCATGTGTGGCTGGTTCGATCATCACCTTTTGGAAACGACGATCCAGAGCACCGTCTTTTTCAATATACTGCCGGTATTCGTCTAATGTGGTGGCTCCTATACATTGGATTTCTCCGCGGGCCAATGCCGGCTTAAACATATTGGAGGCATCCAATGATCCGGACGCACCACCAGCTCCAACAATGGTATGGATCTCGTCGATAAACAAAATCACATCAGGTGATTTTTCCAGTTCGTTCATTACGGCCTTCATCCGTTCTTCGAACTGACCGCGGTATTTCGTACCGGCAACCAGCGAAGCCAGATCCAAGGTTACGACCCGCTTATTGAAAAGTACACGGGACACTTTTCGCTGCACAATGCGTAAGGCCAAACCTTCCGCAATGGCCGATTTCCCTACCCCTGGCTCACCAATGAGGATCGGATTATTCTTTTTACGGCGTGATAAAATCTGAGATACGCGTTCAATCTCTTTTTCACGCCCGACAATTGGATCTAAACGACCTTCTTCGGCAGCTTTGGTTAAATCACGACCGAAGTTGTCCAGCACAGGTGTTTTTGATTTAATATCCGACACTTTCTTCGGTTGGCTGAAGCTATCTTCTTCCCGAAAATCATCGTCGCCAGCAGTAGAACCTGCTGCCTGATCGGTGATTTCCGTCTTGTTTTGCTCTACCTCAGCCTTAAACACATCGTAATTGATATGGAATTGCTGAAGGATTTGTGAGGCGATATTGTCCTCATCACGCAAAATCGAAAGCAAGAGATGCTCAGTACCTATAATCTCACTCTTAAATATTTTTGCCTCTAAATAGGTAATTTTTAACACCTTTTCTGCTTGTTTGGTCAAAGGAATATTACCCAAATTGGCGGTAGTAGAAGAAGTACCCTTCACTGCATCTTCAATAGCACGACGCAGCCTGGTGGTATCTACCCCTACGTGTTTTAATATTTTGATTGCCAAGCCATCACCTTCACGGATTAGGCCAAGCAAGAGATGCTCGGTGCCGATATAATCGTGTCCAAGTCGAAGCGCTTCTTCCCTACTATAGGTGATAACGTCTTTTACGCGTGGCGAGAATTTTGCTTCCATGAATGTAAAACCTTTCTTTTAATATGCTCTAAATGTATAAAATTTATTATTTAAACACCCAGCGCGACATGTAACATTTATCAACAATTACGCCATTTATTTTTTCGCTTAAACCTGTCAGGTTTTGCATGAGCTAATTTACGTGTTTGTGACTAAATATCACCATCTTTGCAGCAGATTTTTATCACAGCTATGTCAGACGAGAAAGTAATCTTTTCAATGGCTGGTGTAAATAAGATTTACCCACCACAAAAACAGGTACTCAAAAATATTTATTTGTCTTTTTTTTATGGTGCCAAAATTGGCGTAATCGGATTGAATGGCTCCGGAAAATCTTCGCTGCTGAAAATTATTGCCGGACTGGACAAATCTTATCAAGGTGAAGTGGTATTTTCTCCGGGCTATTCTGTAGGCTATTTGGCCCAAGAACCCGTTTTAGACCCTGAAAAAACTGTCAAGGAGATCGTGGAAGAAGGTGTAGCTGAAACGAAAGCCGTATTGCAGGAGTACGAAGAAATCAACGAAAAATTCGGTTTACCAGAAGTCTACGAAAATCCAGATATGATGGATAAATTAATGCAACGACAAGGTGAACTACAGGATAAAATTGAAGCACTGGGAGCATGGGAGCTTGATTCAAAACTAGAAAGAGCGATGGATGCCTTACGCTGCCCTGAACCTGAGGCCAAGATTGTCAATTTGTCAGGAGGCGAACGCCGCAGGGTGGCATTATGTCGTCTGCTATTGCAAGAACCCGATGTGCTTTTATTGGATGAACCAACGAACCACTTGGATGCCGAATCTATCGATTGGTTAGAGCAGCATTTGCAACAATATAAAGGAACGGTAATTGCCGTAACACACGACCGTTATTTCCTGGATAATGTTGCCGGCTGGATATTGGAATTGGATCGCGGGGAGGGCATTCCATGGAAGGGCAATTATTCTTCTTGGCTCGACCAAAAGGCCAAACGCCTGGCCCAGGAAGAGAAATCCGAAAGCAAACGTCAAAAGACGTTGGAGCGCGAACTCGAATGGGTACGCATGGCCCCAAAAGCGCGGCATGCCAAGTCGAAAGCCCGTTTATCCAACTACGAAAAATTAGCTTCTGAAGAAACCAAAGACCGCGAAGAAAAGCTAGAACTCTTCATTCCTCCGGGTCCTCGCTTGGGAAGTGTCGTTATTGAGGCTCAGGGGGTAAGCAAGGCGTATGGCGACCGGCTATTGTTCGAAGATCTCAGCTTCTCGCTGCCACCCGCGGGAATCGTAGGCGTTATCGGCCCGAATGGAGCGGGAAAAACCACGTTATTCCGATTAATTACCGGACAGGAAAAACCAGATAAAGGAACTTTTAAAGTAGGCGAAACCGTTGTACTCGGCTATGTCGATCAGTTACATGATGATCTCGACCCGAATAAAACGGTTTGGGAAAACATCACTGGCGGACATGAAAATATGCAATTAGGCAACCGCATGGTAAATTCGAGAGCTTATGTTTCCAAATTCAATTTCAACGGTGCCGATCAACAGAAGAAAGTCGCCATATTATCTGGAGGCGAACGAAACAGGGTGCATTTAGCGATTACCTTGAAAAAAAGCTCCAACGTACTCTTGCTCGATGAGCCAACCAACGACATCGATGTTAACACCTTACGTGCCTTAGAAGAAGGTTTGGAAAATTTTGGCGGCTGCGCCGTGATCATTTCGCACGACCGCTGGTTCCTCGATCGGATCTGTACGCATATTCTTGCCTTCGAAGGCGATTCGCAGGTTTATTTTTTTGAAGGGAATTATACAGAATATGAAGAAAATCGTAAGAAACGACTGGGAGACATGGCGCCTAAACGGATGAAGTATAAGAAATTGGTGAAATAACTTTTTAGTAGCAGTAGCAGTCGAATGTGCAACTATATGATATTGTTTGTTCCCCACTGCTAGTGCTGCTTTTCTTACATTTCAAACTTTATCCAAGATTCCCCATTCTCGCCAAACACAAAATATTGTGGATAAAGAATTTCGGCTAACAATTCAATGTCATCAGCTATTTGCGCATAATGATGCTGTAAACGCAGGGTACCATCAACTAAAAAAACTTGGTTATTTTTTACCGCCGGTACATCTTTCCATTCCGGCAATTCGAACACCATGGGTAATTCTCCCAATAAGTGCGGCAGGCTCTTATCCCGAGCCAGAATAATTAACACCTCTGCATCAATCTTCCCATCGGGTTTGGTAAGGGGTGGTTTACCGCCAGCTGTACGGATCAGGATATCAGTGTAAGCGCTTCCACCATATTCAAAAGGAACTAATCTATTCACCAGAAGTACTTCCTGCTTCTGTTCTTGAGGGATGAATTTTAGCTTATGGATAACGATATTGATTCGTTCTTCTAGATTTTCGATCAATTCTTCTGCCCTTTCAACGGCATCAAAGGCTTCCGCCACTGTACGGATCTGTTGGTAAACGTCCGTTATATTTTCAAGCGTCGGGATAATGAGATGTTGATGTTTTTCTTCATCGAATGGTGTTTCGGAAACAGACAGGGCACGCAATAAGTTTAATATTTCGGCATTACTATACATGGGTATAAACGATGGTTTGCCGACAAAGGTAGGTTTTTTTTAGGTTTTAGCTCTTAGGTTTTAGCTGTTAGTATGGGCTAACAGCTAAAGCCTAAGAGCTAGCAGCTTATTCAGAAAGCGTTACTTCCCGGGTAATGCTGGTGTTATCTCCTTTTAACTCGTTACCATCAGGACCAACCAAGGTCAGTTTTACCTTCAATGTGCCTTTGGGTGCACCGGTAATCTGATAAGGTCCCCATTTATCCAAGGTAATGGTTGTATCATTTATTTCTGCTTTTACCTTATTACCACTGGCTGATAAATTGGTGTTCACCAAATAAAAATCTAACAGCAAACTTTCCGTATCTTTCCCTTTATACTCTCCTTTCGGGCGACTATAAAACAATGCTGCATCAGCAGGGATGGGCAATTCCTGATATTTACCATCATCGGTAATTTTGAAATGCTTCAGTACATACGCTTTTGGTTCCTTAATGGATTCATGATAAGATCGCGAAAGGAAAGATAAAAGATAATGCTCCGTGCCCTTTTTAAGGCTTACACTATTTTCAGGCTTATATAAAGCGGCGTAAGGCCCGTTGTCTAAAATAAAATGGATGTGCTGTCCTTCGGCAGAATTAGCCATTTCATCAGCATTATGATCCATGGTATGCTCAGTCAAGGTAAAATTTTTCACATCATATTTAACGTTCAACTTCACCGAATCATCGGATGTACTTGGACTGGCGGTAATGGAAGATATGCCCAAGGTTGCTCCCGGAAAAGCTTTAGAATCCGCGACGGGAACAACCGAAATGGGTGTCGACTCAGATTCCGTTGTTGCTGTACTATCCGCTTGTTCTCCGCTTGTGTTTCCAGTTTGGTTACAAGCGGCCAATGTTGCTGCAAGGAAAGTACCCGCAGCTAATGTCATAAAATGGGTCTTAAGTTTCATCTCTATACGGTTAATAAAATAAATTAAACGATACCTAACTATACAGCTAAATAACGCATTTTGTTTAAGAAAATCTACTCTTATTCCATTTTAATTATCTGGGGGAGGGAATCTGGTTGAAAACCTTCGTTTTATTGTTAATAATTAATCAAATGTTAACAAATAAACCACACGGATTTTACGCCTGAATGATCTAAATACCTTAACTTTAGGGCAAAAGGATGCGCAGAAGGAGGGAATAACATTTATTATGTACTATTATCCTAACGTTTATGGCCTGGAAAAAATTCAGCGGAGAACCTATCCGCAAACCACTTCTAGATGAAGTGGGCTATGCTATCTCAAGAGAATACGCCTTAGGGAACAAATTAAAAGTCTGCATTGGCACCGATTCTCAGGTAAAAGGGGCAATTACTGACTTCGCTACTGTTATCGTCTTTATTCGTGAAAAGAAAGGAGGGTTTATGTTTATCCATCAGGAACGAACCAGCCTGAAGATGAGCATCAAAGAACGTATGCTGGCTGAAGTGCAACGCTCCATTGAAACCGCTTATGCCTTATGTGATCTTTTAGATCGGTATCATGTAGATTTGGAAGTACATGCCGACATTAACACCAATCCGATGTTTAAGTCGAACCAAGCGCTACATGAAGCCATGGGGTACATTTTAAGCATGGGCTTTGTTTTCAAAGCCAAACCGGAAGCTTTCGCTAGTTCGGCCTGTGCAAATAAGATGGTGCAGTAGTTTAGTTACCCGTTATCAGTTACGCGTTACGAGATGGCTAACGGCTCCGCCCCATAACTCGCAACTCATAACGCACAACTCGTAACTATTAATCCTCCACTTCCACAAAATGATCTGCTATAGCCCGGACACGTTGTCCTTTACTGAATTTGCCGGGTTGTTTATTGGTAACCCTAAGAAATAACGGGCCTTTTTGTACGGTGATTTCTTCAAAAAATCCCTTAAAAAGAATTTCGCTCACCTGAAATTCACCTTCCGCATCATCAAAAAGGCTGATCCATTCGGGATGTATTACGGCCTTATTTTTCCAAACGGCACCTAAAAGAAGTGCATCTTTACCGCCGAGGCAATTGCTTTTTGCCAAAAGGGTTGCCGAATAACTGTTAGGTGGTTGATGATAAATATCGACGGTTTTGCCATTGGCCATTAGTTTTCCCGCCTTCAACACTAATACCTCGTCTGCCAGGGCCAACACTTCCGTAGGATCATGTGATACCATCAATACGGTAAGTCCTGTATTTTCTACAATATTCCGTATATCGTGCTGAAGATGATCCCTAAACGATGCATCGACCTGATTGAAGGGTTCGTCCATTAACAGCACCTCCGGGCCGGTAATCAGTGCACGGGCAATAGCCACACGTTGCTTTTCACCGCCACTAAGGTCGGCAACCCGCTGTTTCGCCAATTGCAAGATGTTCAAGCTCTTTAATACAACTTCTGTTTTATCGTGTTTTTCCTGGAGATCGGTGTTGGATAAGCGAGAGGCTACATTATCCCACACATTGGCATAGGTGTTCAGGTCGTCAAAATGTTGGGAAACCATGCGCATATCCGAATGACCGGGAATTAACTTTTCGTCGGGACTCGGCACTTTCCAGCCCTTAAAACGTATTTCTCCTTTATCTGGCTTCAATAAGCCGTAAATTAGACGGAGTAAGGTTGTTTTTCCACTCCCGCTTTCCCCGATAATCGCAGTTATTTTACCTTGATCGATGCCAAAGGAAAGGTCCACCAAGCCCAAACTGTCAGGTTTATCGGAAAAGCGTTTATCCAAATGGGAAACAGCAATATACTTCAATCCCTGTTTTTGGGTATCAAAAGGAACGAAATCGCACGAAGAAGGTCCTATCTGTTCTGCCACGCCCCGAAGTTAGGAAAAGAGATGGGTAGTAGCAAATAGCGGTTAGCTATTAGGCGTTAGCTGTTAGCAGAACTAATGCCTAATAGCTAACGCCTAACAACTAAAAAAACAACATCACCCCAAATGAGAAGTTCTTCAACCCTTCCTGATCGGGGCTGTTTTCGAACATATCGTTGAAATAATATTTGGCAAATAGTCCAAAGGATTGGTAGCCTATCCGGGCAAAGCCGCCATAGCGGAACTTAGCATAATTGAAATCATCTTTCACTTTACGCTTTCCTTCTTCTTCACTTTTGAATTTCTGGCTTCCGTTAAGTAAAAACCCACCTATCGGACCATAGGCCAGGCGCAGTTCGCGATCTGGTCCGAAACGATGTTCAAAGGTAATGGGAATCCGGAGATAGCTAGAGCTGAAACGGTTCTTACTATACTGGATATTTGATGTTGTATAACTTAACGGCGTTGTATTGCGATCAAAAATAATATCGTTGCTTAAACGAATATGTGTCCAATCGAATCCGGCCGACAGAAATAAACGGAATTTTTCGTCAAAGCGATAACCAAACTGGAATACATCAAAACCAACATTAATGGTCTTCCATGTTCTATTGTCTAAAAACTTATTTTCAGGACTTAGCGTAAAGCTGCCGTTATCGATTAATGTAGCTAAGCCCAAATCAAATCGAGAAAGGGTAATCCCCAAAATAACCTTTGGTTTTTTCCCCTGTACGCGTACCATACCCTTGTCATCATTTTTACGATGCTCCTCTTCGGTATTAACCTCTACAGTATTATCCACCCCGTTACCAAAACGGATGGTCACCTTTCTTTTTTTCGTTGACGTTTTCACCGTATCCATATTCGTGGTATCCTGTGCAGACCAAAACAATGTATTTGCCAAATCGTAACCAAAAACGTGGCCGCTTATGCTTAAAGCCGCTAAACAAGTTAAGATATATTTCATTTTTTTTCGTTGTTTGTTATTCGTTGTTTGTTGTTAGTATCAAGATTTCCAATGGCAGTAGCAGCGGCAGTGATACTTCCTGTTATGTCGCCCAACCGGCTGCTAACGCTGGTGTAACTGCGGCTTTATTTAACTTTCCGCTATTTATAATTTATCCCTTAATACTTACAACTTAATCTTTACTGCAGCCAGATCTACCGCTACCGACAGGGTTCCTTCCTCATCGTGACTAAACCGCACTATTTTTTTATTTTCTTTATCAACTGCCCCAACCATGTAATTGAGTAAATCGCTTACGCCTAACTCTTTCTTACGTCTAACCGTTTCACCTGAAGCTTGCGCAAGCGGAATAACGGACTGCTGTACTAGAGAAAGTTTATTGCTTTCCATTTCCAAGGTTTCTACCATCGGATGGTACACTTCTTCTTTTAAAACTGTGCGACCAGGAACAGGCTGACTTGCCGGATGATCCAAGCTCGAAGTGAGGACCATTTGCCGCGGACCTTCTTCTACCCTCCTAAATTGCTTTGGCTTTTTATCCACAGCAAGTTGTATTGTTTTTTGTTCCATCTCTTTTGGCCGCGTTTTAGCAATTTCTTCCTCTCGTTCTACAGATTGAGGTGATGCCGATAACGCAAGCTCGGCCGTTTTCGGTTTACCATGTAAATATACCACTTCTTCCGGCTGACGGGCGTACCACCACACACCACTCGTGAGCACCACTAAAGCTGCAGCCATGCGCTTCCATGGAAAAGTACTGATCTTTCTTTCTTTTATTGCGCGTACATTTTCGCCGTTATCCAATTCCGCCTCAATCTTATCCCATACCTGTGCTGGAACTTTCGGCTGAAATCCTTCTACTTTCTGCTGTATAGCCTGATCAAAATTTTTATCCTCCATACGTTCCATTTTGATTCCCTCCTTCTAAAATCATTAACTTTTGTTTCAGCCAACTTCTGGCCCGGGAAAGCTGCGATTTAGACGCTCCTTCGCTAACACCCAATAGTTCGGCGATTTCCTTATGCGAATACCCTTCAATGGCATAGAGATTAAAAACTACCCGATAGCCATCCGGTAATTTCTGAATCAGTCGCATCAAGTCTTCCACTTCCAAGCGCTCCATATCGAATAATTGCTGTGGCTGATCAGTACCCTCGTCTATACTTTGGATATTCAGACCCCGCAATTTTTTACGGTAGATGCCAATAGCGGTATTCACCATAATTCGTCTGACCCATCCTTCGAAAGACCCCTCCCCTTTAAAATCCTGAATGCGTTGAAACACCTTAACAAAACCAGTCTGCAACATATCCTCTGCTTCAAAATCCGTGGTTGCATACCTTAAACACACCGCATACATCTTGGAGGCCAGCGCGCGGTAAAGCAGCTCCTGTGCTTTACGTTCTCCGCGCTTACAGCCTGCTAACAAATCATCAATAGTATAACGGTGTTTCAAATTCATACGACTTTATAACTTAGATGCAGTTTTCATTGAAATGGTTGCACACCGTCAAAAATAAATAAAAACCCCATGGAACTGCTTATGGCAGTTCCATGGGGTTTTCAATCACTTATTCCTCAATATTGGAGGCTACTTTTCTTTTTAAAAGTTTGGATCAAAATTGAAATAGATAGGGCTCGACAAGGCAACCATGTTGCCAGTTACCTTCGCGGACCTGGGAACCTGCGGATAGTCGGTAGACGGACCATGTACTGTCAGGTAATAATAACTTCGCATGATGGCTACCGGAGCATCCTCAAATTCAACCACCGGATTGCTGCCATTCATCTTGTAAGTACCGAAGTCCCTGCCGTCCTTACGTACGCTGACGGTGTAAACACTATCTGCAATCACGTTACCTGAAAGCTGCACCCTAAACGTAACCGTTTTTCCAGTCGCTTTTGCGTTATCTCCCATCATCATGTCCATTTTATTATCCTGATCGAGATCGGCATAGAACTCAACACGTGGAGCATAGGGATTCGCACTTACGGATGTTCTCCCATTGGTAAGCGCATCTACAACAGCCTGCGAAGTCCGTTCGGCAGCAAACACCCAAGTTGTCGGAGTGCCAATGTAATTAATATCACTTGGCCGGTGCGTATCACTTCCGCCTCTCGCCGTAACCCTTCTACCGGAAGCAAGCATATCTTCCCAAATCAAGATTGAATTTGCATTCTTTGTCCACAAAACGGAGTTCCATACTTCCATTGAATTAACGAGATCATAAGAAAACCCGAAGTGATCCTTTGGGCCGGCGGGATGATTGGCCGACAGGTGGATACCCAGCTCCTTCTTCACGGATCCGATAACGGTGTCGCGCTGATCACGGACATCATAAAACTTCTGATGGTTATACGGTTTGGCAGAGAAGGTGTTCCCATGGCCACGTGTGGTGGTCCATTCCGCACCATACAGCAGCAGCAAAGAATCTGATTTAAATGCGGGGTCGGCCCAGGTATGATGTTCCACATCGCCCAATACATGATTATCATGATCCGTAATGGCAATAAACCCGAAACCAACCGATTTTGCAAAATTTATGATGGTGGATACCGGATGACGGTTAGGACTGGCATCTCCTCCGTCCGTACTATGGCTGGAATGAACGTGTAAATCACCCTTAAGCCATATACCATCTGTTAGGCTTTGTATAGGCGGCAGTGCGCCAAGTTCTTTGACCGCCCAGGGATTGTTATGCTTTGCTGGCTGTGCCAGCGCCGCAGTGCTAATGCAGGCTACAAACACCACATTAATTATTCTAATAAATTTCATCTTAATTCGATTACGTTTGACTATCATATCCATGTTTAATATCGCCGAAATCAATAACCAGGGTTTTGTGCCAATTCAGCATTTTTGTCAATTTCTGTTTGAGGAATGGGAAAAAGACGGTACGCCGGATCGGTGTTTTTCTTGAGCTCTTTAAAAGTCATAAAGTCATCTTCATACTTACCGAAGCGGATCAGGTCGTTGCGTCTCCAGGATTCGTAGCAAAGTTCACGGCCGCGCTCGTCGAGCAAATGATCCAGATCAACCGACGTCCAAGGGGCACAGCCCGACCTTTGGCGAACACGATTGACCAAACTAACCGGTGTATCGCCATTCGTTGCCGCTGCGCCACGCAGGATCGCTTCGGCTTTCATCAGCAGAACGTCAGCATAGCGGAACACCGGCAGGTCGTTACTGTGGCTAGTAGAAGGCTGGGATTTGCTGACCGTAAATTTGTTGCTGCGATACCCTTTGTAAAAATCCGGATCGGTGTCTCCAACATCGAAAGTTTTTTCGTTTACGAACGTAATCTCTTTGGGGTGAGACAACAATTTTCCCTGATACGTCAATGGAGTGACGCCATCCTCCTCATACAATTGTTCTTTCATAAAGGTTTTTTCGCGCACGTCGTTTGGATCTTCCGTAAACAAGTCGTAAAATGCGGGGATAACCCTCATACAGCTACTCGCCCCAAATTGATAGCCCCCCAAAGCCTGAAGCGTATAGCGCCCCACGAAAAAGCGTGAAGGGGTGAAACCGGTAAGGTTGTTCTCGTCGTAAGGGACAGCAAAGATAAACTCCTTAATCTGGGGTCCATTATCGTAGTTGAACATATTCAAATAATCTCCATGCAGGGCTACGGTATTGTCTGCTTCGAAGGCCATCACCTTGTCGCACATTTCCCGTGCTTCGTTCCACATCGCTTTACCGGTGTACACCTCTGCATTGAGGTACAACTTAGCTAACAAGGTGTAGGCGGTCATCTGATTGGGACGGCTATAAGTCGTCATATCGTTTTTGGGACTCAATAGCGGAGCGCTCTCTAACACCTCTTTCTCCACGAAATCGAAAAGTTCTTGACGACTGTTTCGCGTTTTGACCGCGTCGCCGAACTTCGTAACAAGGGGCGCACCACCGTAGATATCCATCAGATAGAAGTAACACAAGGCACGCATCACGCGCAGCTCCGCAATGGCCGTCTCTTTCGCTTCCGAATCTTCCGCCGCTGCCAACAACTCGTACACACTGTTGCAGGTGTTGATCGTATTGTAGAGCCAAGCCCACTGACCACCAGGCCGCCCGCCCGTAAGCGGAGTCCATGAGTGAAGTGTACATTGCATATATATACCACCATCGTACCAGTTACCTCCGTTGGCCGGAAGGATCGCCTCATCGGTCGAAATCGCACTCGTTACCCACCAACCGCCGCCATAATTGGATGCAAAAGCGGTATAAATAGCACCAGAAGCCGCTTTAAGCTGCTCTTCAGTTTCGGGAAAGTTATCAGGCGTGATATCCGATAGCGCATCAACGTCCAAATCGGTACACCCAACCATCAGCATTCCTATGAGGAAAACCATACAGGAAAACAATCTCTTTATCATGACTTTAATTTTCAATCCTTTATTTTTTTATTCCTTTATTTTTTTAACATCTATCAGAAACCGAATTTCGCTCCGATCTGGAAAGCCCTGGGCATGGGATAAAAGTTGTTGTCATCGACACCAGGATCAATGCCACTGATGTTCACCTCAGGGTCGATACCCCGGTATTTGGTGATGACGAACGCATTATTGACGTTTCCATAGATCGAAATGTTCTTTATACCAGCTTCTGGCTTGAACCTGAACGTATAGGCCAACTGGGCATTCGACAGTCTCAGATAGCTTGCATTCTCGATATAGCGGTCGGACATGAATTGCGAACGGGTATCGCCGAAAGGCTGTCCGGATTCGAGCACATATTCGGGTTGATTAAAATGAGTCGTACGCGACACATAGGTAAGGCTGGCCAAGGTGGCATTCAGCACCTTGCGTCCCAATACACCGGTGAACATCAAATCGAGCGACCAGTTCTTGTAGTTCAGCGTATGATTCCAGCCAAAGGTGAATTTGGGCTGCGTGTTACCCAGAAAGTAATAGTCCGTAATGTCCGTAGGCGTAGCCGTAATATTTCCGTCCTTATCATAGAAAAGAGAATGACCGTTGGTCGTACTACCCTCCTCATACTCGAAACCTGCAAACTTATACGTGTAGAGCGTACCCAGCGCATACCCTTCACGAATGACTAGCGACGAACCACCCGTTTGACCGGCGCCCGCAGGACCACGGCGAATGTCGTTATCAGGAGCAAACTTATCGTTCGACAGCGACACTACCTCGTTACGGTTATGAGCCATTGTTAGGGTTGTGTTCCATTGAAAATTCTTGGTCGACACAGGTATCGCATTGAGGGTCAGCTCAACCCCGTCGTTGCGTATTTTACCCACGTTGGCGGTCATGCTGCTGTATAAATACTCCGTGAGAGGAACGGAATAGTTCCATATCAGGTCGCTGGTGAGCTTATTGTAATACTCCACACCGAGGTTCAATCGCGAATTGAAAAAAGCCATATCCATACCCACATTGACCATCGAAGTCTTTTCCCATTTCAAGTCAGGGTTTTCATTCTGAACCGGAACGATGCCGGTCACAAAGGATCCCGCATCGTAGAACTTGCCGGAGGTACCGTACCTCAGACGCGAAATCATCGGATCGAAGCCCTGACTGTTACCGCTGATTCCCCAACCTAGCTTGAGTTTGAGGTCGTCGAAGACCGACTGGTTCTTCATAAAACGCTCCGAGATGATGCGCCAGGCACCCGAAACAGAAGGGAAGTAACCCCAGCGACTGTCTTCACCGAAAGCCGACGAACCGTCGCGACGGAGGGAAGCCTGCAAAATGTAACGCTGGTCGAAGTTGTAATTCAAACGGCCGTAAAACGAAATCATTCGCAGCGTCTTGATTGCATAATCACCATAGTCAACCAAGTAGCCAGCGGGAGAGGAACCCAAATTCATATTGTAATATCCCGTGGCGTCGCTCACAAAGTTCACATTGGTGGTCTGAAAACCGTCTCCTGTGTTGTCTTCTTGCCACGAATAGCCCGCCATCGCGCCGATGTTATGGCGATCAATCTGGGTGTTGTATGAAAAGTAGTTCTCGAACACCAAGCTATTCTGGGTAGAGGTATTGCGTGCAGCTTCCCCATTCCGGGTATATTCCGGCAAATAATCTTTCATGACATAAGAACCATATATATTGCGGGAAGTCTGATAGCTCAGAAAGAGATTATAGTCCAGGCCCTTGATAATATTAGCCTTTAGGCGAAGATTTCCTAACAGCATTTCATCCCTGCTGTCCACATTGACCTGCTTGATCATGGCAACGGGATTGTAATCACGACGAGACGGGTCTTGCATATACACTCCATTCTCATCTTGAGCATTTACTGTGGGAACAAAAGTGAGCATACTCTTCAGAAAGGATTCTTGATCATAGATCGGGTCGCTATCGGTTATGGAGCCATTCAGTGTCAGCCCAATCGAGACCCGATCCTTCAAGATCGACCGATCCACACTAGCTTTGGCATTAATTTTCTGTTTACCAGTTGTTTTGATCAAACCATTCTGCGAAAGGTAGTTCAGACTGGCGTCATACTTCGTACCGCCCGAAGTCCCCCCCAGATTAAGGTATTGGTTATGTGAAAGAGCGGTGTGCATCACCTCTTTCTGCCAGTCGGTGTTCACGCCATGATCCCAACCCTCAGCAATCTCCGCACCGGCGTCCTGCACATATTTACGATACTCATCCGCATTCATCATCTCATAGCGTTTGGCTACCGTCTCGATATTCATGTAGCTGTCTACATTGACATATTTCTCTTCGCCCTTTTGTCCCTGCCGAGTTGTTATGAGTATTACACCATTTGCCGCCCTCGAACCGTAAATAGCTGCTGCCGAAGCATCTTTCAGGATATCGATGGAGAGAATATCGTTAGGGGCAATAGGCATTACGGTTCCCTGTATGGGAACACCGTCAACCACATACAGCACATTCATACCCCCGGAACGAAGGGTAGACGTACCGCGGATGGTGATGGACGGATTTCCATTAGGATCACCGCTTCTGGAGACCACTACGCCCGCAGCACGGCCTTGCAACATTTGGTTGACCGAGGTTACGGGCCCCTTGTTAATCTTATCTGCCGTAAGCGATGCGACAGATCCCGAAATCTCTCTGCTGGACGTACTGCCGTACCCCACAACCACCGCTTCTTCCAGTGCTCCTGCCTCTTCCGATAGGACAAAATTGATTACCGTTTCTTTCCCTTCTTCTACCGTCACGCTTTTATGCTGTGTGCCGTATGAGATATACGTCGCCTCCACGGTGTAAGTCCCCGGCGGCGCACTGAACGTATAATTTCCTTTCACATCTGTTCTGTAGCTTCGGCCAAGCTCCGCCACCCGGATACTAGCGCCGATCATCGGCTGGCCTTGCATATCGGCAACGCGACCAGTCACACGGCCAAACTGTTGCCGGGCAACCGCAATGATGTCCTTGTTTTGGGTAATCTTTAAGTTAAAATGACCGGAAATCTCTTGCAATAGTTTATATAGGTTGGTCTCGCCCTTGCTCATCCATCCATTGCGTTGCATTTTCCCAACCTCTTTATCATAATAAAAATGAAGCCCAGATTCCTGTTCCAGTTTTTGAAAGAAGCTGCCGAGATCGTTGCCTTCGTATCGCTCTGGCGTCACTTCAATCTTATGGAGATTTTGGGACATTCCATCCGATGCTATAATGACACCTGTAGTAGTGCACGATATCATCACAAGCAGAAACATAAATCGTGACATATCACAAATTCTTTTTATTACATCTTTATTCATATTATTGTTTACTGTTTTTATAATTCATTGATCAACGAGTTTGAAAACACATAGGGCGGGGTGGTGAGAAGCTTCCGCTCTATTTTTTATTTTATTTTTAGAAGTTGTGTGGTGGTAATTACGATATCATTATTCCCCCTTTCTTTTATATAATGTTACTTTCTTTCCCTGTATTTCAAAGCGAAAATCACCGGCCACTGAAAGCATGCTGAGCACGCGTTCTAGTGCTTCATCCTTAACGGATAGCGATAAGCGCTTGTCCTTCAAGACGGGAGAGACAAGATCTATTTCCACGTCGTACCAGCGCTCGAGCTGTACGACAATGGTTGCCAGCGTTTCATTTCTGAAAACAAGTTCTCCGTTTTTCCGGCCCAGTATTACAGCCAAGTCCACTTCGCGCTTAACGCCTTTTTTATCCGCCAGCGAATAAACTACTTGTCCGCCCTTCTCCAATATCCACTGCTGATCATTATGTAGGGGTTGTACCAACACCTTTCCGCTGGCCACGGTAATCGTCTGTTCCCCGTCGGCCGTATAATTCTCTACATCAAACGAAGTCCCTAGCACCTTGACATCCAATTCGCCTACATGCACATAAAACGGTCTGGTTGAATCATGGCTCACGTCAAAGAAAGCCTGCCCTTCCAGAAAAATTTCGCGTTTATCTTTCTGGAAATCTTTTGGATATCGGATTTTACTAGCATTCCCCAACCATATTTGGGAGCCATCGGAGAGTGTTAGCAGTTTACGTTGTCCGGATCTGGTACTGTATTCGGCATAAATAGTAGTCGGCTGCTCCTTTTCGGCAGGTTGTCTGTTATCAAACCACATCAGCAAAGCCACCGAAACAAACAACAAGATTGCCGCAGCACTTGCTATCCATGTCGCATTCTTTGTCCATGACTGCGAAGAAGATGGAGATTTGATCATTTTCTGCAGTTCCTCCTTGGAACGTTGTGTCCACTCATTCAATTCCTGTTGTTCCATAGGCTCGCTCATATTCAGTTGATCCAACCACTGTGCGATCGATTCTTTCTCCTCAGGTGTTTCCACCCCTTCCAACATTTTCCGGTATATTTCTTTTAGTTTATGCTCGTTTTTCATTTTGGGCAATATCTTTCCGCCTAATCTCTGTTATAGAAAAGCAGGAAATACCGAAACATACCAGTGTTTCGGTATTAAGTTTTCATGAATATTGATTAATGATTTGTTAATATTGGTCAAATACGATCCACAAAAGCAGGGATAAGCCAAGGGAAGATAAGTTTTGTGTCTTCAATGTTTGACGAAGATGTTTCATTGCGGCCTGTAGGTGATTCCGCACCGTATGGGGTGAAAGTTCAAGGCGACGGGCAATTTCATTAATGGAGAATTGCTGTTCCCGATTAAGCAAGAACACCTCTTGCATCCGCTCGGGCATTTGTGCTACAGCGAGTGCTATAGTCTCCATAATCACTTCATACTGGCTTTCCAGTTCCTGTATCAGAAATTCCTGAGACTGCACAACCATCTGCTCTTGCTGCAAGAAGATTTTAAAATTATCCAGATGTCGTTGCCTGAATCCCTGTGTGCGGAAATGGGTGATTAGCTTATACCATAGTCTTTTTCTCAACCACGACAAGGAGAGTTCCCGCAAATGGAAAACCTGACGTTTGTCCCAAAGCTCCAAAAATAATTCCTGCAACAAATCATAAGCCTCATCCTTATCCCCCAATTTTCGATAGGCTTCCTGAAACAATATTGGCCAGGCCGTTTCATGCAGCTGCTCAAAACATTGTTCATCTGATAGCACTATATCCTGAAAAGTATCTAACTGCCGAGTTGTTTTCACATCAACAAAATATGTCATTGGATATTTATTAAAAGCGAATTTAAAGAAAACAAATTGTTAAAGAAGGTGCTGCCCCGAACCCTTTTTTGGTTAGCTATAGTCAATTAAACAAATAAAAAGGCCTATTTTTGTTTCTTATTAAGCTTCCTGAAGGTAAAAAAAATGCATAACGAACATTGGAAAAACAATTTTATAACACAACAGAAACTAAGCTAAGGAAATTCACCGAAACGGTATTTCTAGCCATAGGATGTCCGGAAAAAGATGCTGAACTTGCCGCAGATGTTTTGGTTAAAGCCGATTTAAGAGGTATCGACTCTCACGGTGTTGCGCGGCTAAGTGGTTATGTTAGGCTCTGGCAAAGAGGCCGTTTAAACCCAACTCCTAAACCGCATATTGTCTATGAAAGTCCAACCACCGCAACAGTAGATGGTGACGCCGGACTAGGGTTGGTAGTGGCTCCTTATGCCATGAAAATTGCTATAGAGAAAGCCGAAAAATACGGTTCTGGATGGGTTGCTATACGCAATTCCAATCATTTCGGCATTGCGGCTTACCATGCTTTGATGGCTGTGGAACAAGATATGATCGGCTACGCAATGACCAATGCCAGTCCGCTGGTGACCCCCACTTTCAGCAAAGAGCGGATGCTGGGCACCAACCCGATGTGTTACGCTTTTCCTGCGGGAAAATATCCTCCACTTATTGTAGACATGGCCACATCTGCCGCCGCCAATGGCAAATTGGAAATTGCCCAACGCAAAGGGGCTGCCCTTCCTGAGGGTTGGGTACAGACCGCCGCAGGGGCTTCCTCTACCGATCCACATGAGCTCAAAAAGGGCGGTGCATTACTACCTTTAGGTAGCGATCGCGAACATGGAAGCCATAAAGGTTTCGGGCTAAGCGCTACAGTCGATATTTTAAGTGCCGTTTTATCTGGAGCTAATTACGGTCCATGGGCGCCTCCTTTTGTCGCTTACCTCGAACCCCATCCTCAACCAGTAGGTCAGGGCTTAGGTCATTTTGTTGGAGCCATGCGAGCCGATGGGTTTCGGCCAATAGCCGAATTTAAAACCCATATGGATAATTGGATCGCACGTTTTAAACAAGCCGAGCCCATAAGCCCACATCAACCTGTGATTATACCCGGGGAACCAGAACAACAAGCTGAGCAACAACGCAAGCAAGAAGGCATCCCCATTATTGAAGATGTATGGATGGACTTACGCCAATTGGCGATACAGCTAGCGATTGATTGCCTTTAATTTTAGCCGGACTTATAGAATCCTGCGACAACAGGTATAGGTAAAACTTATACATAATGTGTATTTTTTACACATATCTCTAAATAGCTGGATCTCCCATTTCTTACCTGCTCCATAAAGAGCAAATTATAGGCTTATTTTCGCTCAAACTACTATTTACCACATCTCATCGCATTTATCGAGGGCTGGATGTTTTTACAATGGCATACTCATTGCAAATTGGGTTAGCAAAAAAAAACATTCCACTGTTAATATGAATTATAGTGCCCATATTGTATTAAAAAGCATATTTTTATTTGTTCTTACAACCCTTTTCCTGGGTTTAACCAGTTGCAGGCAAAAAGCAAAGAAAGACACAGGGCTTGCACTTCCAATCATGACGCTTCAAGAAGAAGAAGCGGCAGAATCGATGCAATATTTAGGCTCCATCCAAGGTGCAGAAGATGTTGAAATACGACCGCAGGTTGACGGCATCTTAGAGGCAGTCTATGTAGATGAGGGGGATTATGTAAAAGCAGGGCAAGCTTTATTCAAGATTAATCAACAACCCTATTTGGAAGACGTAAAAAACGCCCACGCCAATGTCGAGCTGGAAGAGGCAAAACTTAGAAAAGCGAAAACAGAACTTGATCGGTTACAGCCGCTCATTGATAATAAAGTAATTTCAGACGTTCAACAAAAAACCGCACAAGCCGATTATGAAGTGGCCCAATCGTCACTGAAAAAAGCGCAAGCGGAAGAAGCAAACACACGAATTAAATTGGGGTTCACCACAATTAAGGCCCCAGTAAGTGGATTTGTAGGACGGTTCCCGAAACGTGTCGGAAATGTAGTAAAACAAACCGATTCTGATCCGCTCACGGTCTTATCTAATGTGAACGACGTATATATTTACTTTTCAATGAGTGAATCTGAACACTTATATTATCAACGCCTCAAAAACGACACGATTTCTGCGCATAAGCATTTAAACCCGGAAGTTAAGCTTGTTTTAGCCGATGGAACGACTTATGAGCATGGGGGCGTAGTAGACGCTGTATCCGGACAAGTCGACCGATCTACCGGTTCTATTTCTTATCGCGCGAAATTTAGCAACCCCGACACGCTATTAAGATTGGGAAATACCGGAAAAATTATCATGGAACAGGTCTACCCGAAAGCGATCTTAATTCCGCAGGGTGCTACGGTATCCATTCAGGATAAGAAATTTGTCTTTGCTTTAAAAAAAGATAATACCGTAGAACGAAGAGAGATTGAAATAGAAGGAATATCTGGACGGCAATATATCATAAAAAGCAAGAACCTTACTGCTGGCGACCGAATAGTCATCTCCGGACTAGACAAGCTCACTAATGGAGTTAAAGTCAATCCCATAAACAGAATGGTAAGTAATTAAGCGCCTGCTCATTTTTCATTTTGGCTTAACGCTAAATAACGCTAAGAATAAAAATAAAATGATAAAAGAAATCATACAAAGGCCTGTTTTATCCATGGTTATCTCCATTCTCCTGGTGTTAGCCGGGATAATGGCAATCACCAACCTTCCTGTCGAACGGCTTCCTGAAATTGCACCGCCAAGCGTGAACGTGAACATCAAATATCCAGGGGGAAATGCAGAAACCATAGCAAGCTCGGTATTATTACCGATTGAAGAAGCGATCAACGGCGTAGAAGGGATGACTTACATCAGCTCTTCAGCCACTAACGCAGGTACCGGAACGATCAATGTATATTTTGAAGCCGGAACTGACCCGGATATTGCGGCTGTAAATATTCAAAACCGGGTATCTGAAGTTACCGAATTTCTTCCTCCAGAAGTAGTTGAAGCGGGAATTTCGGTAATGAAGCGGCTTAAAGGAAGCATCATGACCATCAATTTCTATAGTGAGAATGAGTCTTATGATGAAACTTTTTTACAAGCTTACATCCGCCGCGATATCCGCCGCGAGCTAAAGCGAGTCAAAGGAATCGCAGAGGCAACCATTTTAAGGCAGCGTGACTATGCCATGCGGGTTTGGCTTCAACCAGAGAAGATGGCTTTATATGGCCTAACCCCCGACGATGTGATCAATCAAATTCGCGATCAGAGTTTCGAAGCTGCACCCGGAAAATTTGGGGAAGATGCAGAGGGTGTATTCGAAACCGTTATTCGGCACGAAGGGCGATTCGATTCTCCGGAGAGATACGAAAACATTATCATTAAGGCGAATAACGACGGTTCGATATTACGATTGAAAGATGTTGCTCGACTGGAATTTGGTGCATCAAACTATGCCAGCGACAATAAGGTGAACGATATGCCCGGCGTAACGGTTGACATTGTGCAGATGAGTGGCTCCAATGCGAAGGATATCGATGACCGTGTTAGAAAAGTGCTGGATGAAAGGTCCAAGTTCTTTCCTGAAGGAATGAAATATGACATTTCTTATAGTGTACGGGATCAAATCGACGAATCCATGAACCAAGTGCAACATACGCTTGTTGAAGCGTTTATTCTGGTGTTCTTGGTGGTATTCATCTTTTTACAAGATATCAGGATTACAGTAATCACTGCCATTACGATTCCTGTTTCTTTGCTGGGAACTTTCTTTTTTCTTCAATTGATCGGCGCCACCATGAATGTCTTGAGTATGTTTTCCATCGTCCTCTCGATAGGTATTGTGGTTGATGACGCCATTGTTGTTGTAGAAGCCATCCACGAAAAGATGCACCGACATCAAATGAGGGTGATACAAGCAGTTAACGCCGTTATGGACGAAATTACCGGTGCGGTTATTTCCATAACTATTGTTATCGCTGCAGTGTTTATTCCAATCGCCTTTTTAAACGGTCCGGTGGGTGTTTTTTATCGCGAATTTGCGTTTACCATTATCTTCGCAGTGATGATCTCTGCGGTTAATGCACTTACCTTGGCTCCGGTACTTGTTATCCTATTTTTTAAGAAAAGAGAAAAGAAAAAACACCCGTTTTTCTTGCGTCTAAATCGTTCCAGACGCATTAGAAAAGTGAAGGTTATCCGTTATAAAAGCTTTCGCAAATTTGACAGTTTATTTGACCGTTTTGTGCTTCATTATCTTCGGACTTTAAAATGGGCGATTAAATACAAATGGCTAACTCTCGGCAGTTTGGTAGCTATTGTCATGCTAACCGTGTATTTATCCGGACTAGCACCAAAAGCATTTATCCCGACGGAAGACGACAGTTTTCTTACGCTTTCGCTAGCTATGCCTCCAGGCTCTTCACTTCATAGGACAACCGCAACGCTAAGGGTAGTCGACTCCGTACTGAGTAAACATGAAGCGGTAGAAGGTATTAATACAGTATCCGGAAATAATGTGGTTGATAATGCCGCAAGCACTTCTTTCGGAATGGCCTACATTAAGCTGAAAGACATCGCAGAGAGAGGACATATTTCAGCGATGGAGGACGTTATTGCTGATTTAAAAAAGCAGCTATTAGCAAACATCAGTGTGGCGAACATTACTATATATCCCCGCCCCACCGTACAGGGCTTTGGTGATTTTAGCGGGTTAGAATTCGTTATGCAAGACCGAGAAGGTGGCGACCTAGGTGAGTTTAATCAGGCCGCTAATGATTTTATCAACCAAGTGATCGACCAACCAGAAATAGAAAATGCGTTCTCATCATTTGATGTCAACTTCCCCCAATACCGTATTGTTATCGATTATGAAAAAGCAAAGAAATTGGGGATTAGCGTAAAGGATATGATGAAAACGGTTCAAGGTTACTTTGGACGTAGGCGTGTTGGGGATTTTAACCGTTTTGGGCGTCAATACCAGGTTTTTGCCCAATCTGATATTCAATATCGGGAAGATATGAAAGCGTTAAACTCTGTTTTCATAAAGAATAATCAGAATAACATGATTCCAATCAATACGGTGGTATCGCTAAAACAAGCCTTTGGCCCAGAAGTAATGCGAAGGTACAACTTGTACAATGCAGTGAAAATTAGTGCCACAGCAGCTAAAGGCTATAGCACAGATGACGCGATGCAAGCAGTAGAACGGGTTGCCCAAAAACTTCCTGCAAATTTCAGTTATGAATGGACAGGGATGAGCCTTGAGGAAAAGAATTCCGGTTCAGATACGATAATGGTGTTTATTCTAAGCATCGTATTGGTATATTTCATCCTATCTGCTAAATATGAAAGTTTTTGGCTGCCCTTGGCCGTTATGTTATCATTACCTTGTGGGCTTCTCGGTGTTTTTGCCGCTATCAATCTAGCCGGAATTGATAACAACATCTACGTACAGGTGGGAATCATCATGCTTATTGGTCTCCTAGCTAAAAACGGTATCCTGATCGTCGAATTTGTATCACAAAAGCGGAAAGAAGGGCTATCTGTTTATGATGCGGTACTTGCCGCAAGTACATTGCGGGTTCGTCCGATCATCATGACCTCATTAGCTTTCACAGTAGGACTTGTGCCGCTTATGTTTTCCGTTGGCTCTTCTGCACAAGGCAATAAATCAGTCAGTATAGGAACTGCTGGAGGTATGTTATCAGGTATCGTGTTAGGCATATTCATTATACCTGTTTTAGCTTATATTTTCCAAAAGCTGCATGATCGTTTTAATATAACCACTACTGAAGACTAATTGCATATGAAAAACATCAAAAATATTTATATCCTATTTTTCGTCTTCGTCATGGCAGGCTGTAAAGTAGGCGACATATATCATCGACCGGATTTTGATCTTCCAGATCACTACTACGACAATACCGAAACAACCGATAGCTCCTCAACAGATCTCCGCAATTCCGTAGCGATCCCATGGCGGACATACTTTAAAGACTCAACGCTTGTTGCACTGATTGACACGGCTTTGTCCAATAATATCAATATGCAACGCGCGATGCAAAATATAGAGAAAAGCATACAAGACTTAAAGCAATCCAAGGCCGAATTCTACCCTTCTTTAGGAGTGGATGCCGCCGGGTTCGAACGAGAATATCAATCGGAGAACCACAATAATTTTGGATCAAACCGTTCTCGACGGATTCATGGAGAAAACCCGCCGCACACCTTCTATACCGAGCGGTTAGCCTATACATCCGGATTTAGCAGCAGTTGGGAAATTGGCGTATGGGGTAAACTACGGCGACAAAAGGCTGCCGCCCGTGCTGCATTCATGCAAAGCCATGAATTTAAAAAGATGATCCAAACCACTTTAGTGTCGTCTATAGCCTCAACCTATTACAACATGTTGATGATAAAAGCTAAAATTAATGTAGCCAAAAAGAATCTACAGCTCAGCGACAGCACACTAAAAATTGTTAAGCTACAGTATAACTCAGGAGAGGTAACATCGCTCGCTATTGAACAAACACAATCGCAAAAACTCAGGTCGCAATCTCTCATACCCCAACTGGAACGCGAATACCGGATACAGGAAAACAGGTTAAACAATTTAATGGGAAGAGCCCCTCAACCTATTTCGGTGACATCCGATTTCGATCAAATGGATTTTCCGAAAAATTATCGAACAGGAGTTCCGCTGGATTTGGTTAAAAATCGACCTGATGTGGCAGCGTCTGAATATGCACTCATTATCAGTAACGAAGAAGTCGGCATTGCCGAAGCAATGAAATATCCTTCACTTTCCATTAATGCTTCTTTGGGACTGGATGCTTATCAATTGAAGAACCTTTTTGATCCCGCAGGATCGGGGTTTGCCTTATTAAATGCAGCCATCTTTCAACCCATTTTTCAACAGCGGAAACTAAAAACCCGCCATAAAAAAGCCATAGCAGATAGAGCCTTAGCTCAACTCGATTTTAAAGATAAGCTAATCACCGCTGTAAATGAAGTTTCGGATGCCTTGGTTACTGTGGAAAAATCAGGAGAAGAGTACAGCATTGCAGAGAAACGCATTCAGGTAACCGATAAGCAAGTAAAAGACGCGCTCTTTCTCTTCCGTAGTGGATTGGCAAACTATTTAGAGGTTATCACCGCACAAGGTGATGCGCTGGAAAGTGAGTTGGATTTGATTAATACTAAAGCCCAATTGTTTTTGGCAAGTATCGAACTTTATCGAAGTTTAGGCGGGGGATGGCAAGGTTAACCGCTATATTAGCTTTCAGCCTTTAGCTATTAGCTCACTTCTTAAATCTAATAGCTAAAGGCTGAAAGCTAATTAGTGTATTCCCATAAAAATCCGGTTCCACCTAATCTTGTCGAAGAAAGAGCCCTTATCGTCTAAACTTAGCCATACAAACAAGGCTTTTCCAACGATATGATCTTCTGGCACAAAACCCCAATAACGCGAATCCAAGGAGTTATGTCGATTATCGCCCATCATCCAGTAATAGTCCATTTTAAAAGTGTAATGCGTCGCTTTTTTCCCGTTAATATAATAACCATCATCTTTCTTTTCGAAAGCATTCCCCTCATACACGGTAATAGCCCTTTCATAGCGCGGCACATTTTCCTCATTCAGCTCAACTGACCACCCCTTTTTAGGGATAATGATTGGTCCATAATTATCCCTGTTCCATTTTTCGCCCCCTTTCTGTGGAAACACATCACCTGTCGGTTCTTCTGCGCCTTTTGGATAGAGGTAGGGTTTTACTTCTTTTACGTTCGACCACCCTTCGATCGTTTTAGCTAAAGCTGGTGTGAGATAAAAAATATATTGATTAGGCACATTGGTTTGCCCACCTTCAATCCGCATATCATTGATCCGGTCGGGGTTTATATCTGTACCATCGGTAGTTACTTGATACATTAACTGGCCCTCTACCGGTGTTTTACTGATTTGGCCATTGATGTATACCTGTGCATCGACGATCGAAACGGTATCGCCTGGTATACCGATCGCCCTTTTGATATAGTTTTCTCTTTTATCTACCGGGCGGTTAAAAGGAGCATCCGCATCCATCGGATAATTGAACACTACCACATCATTTCTTTTTATTTTTTGCAGGCCAGGTAACCGGCGGTATTTCATCTCAAAACCATCCCAATAGGCTTTTGTTCCAATAACCGGCATGGTATGGTGGGCAAAGGGAAAAGCAATAGGTGTCATCGGTAAACGAGGCCCATAGTTGATTTTACTGACGAATAAAAAATCGCCCACCAATAAACTACGTTCCATAGAACCCGACGGAATCATATAGGCCTCAATCAAGAACGTACGGATCAACGTAGCCGCAACTACGGCAAAAACAATGGCATCTGCCCATTCTCGTGTTGCGGTCTTTTTATACGGATATTTCTTTTTAAATTCTTCGGTAGCTGAGGCACCCCAATAGGTAATCTGTTTATTACTTCCCCATAACGGAAAAACGATAAAAGGAACCAGAATGGTCCCTACCTGATCCAGAAAAGATCTTCTACCAAAACACTTGGCAAAATCAATGTATAAGCTAATACCAATAAACAGATTGATAATGGGAATCAGGAGTAAAATGACCCACCAAGAGGGTCTGCCGGTTAATTGCGTAATCACATATTCCCGATAAAATGGAATGAGAGACTCCCAACCTTTACGTCCTGCCTTTTCAAAAAGCATCCACAAACCGATCTGGGTTCCTAAAAAGAATACAACTAGAAATAAGGTTAGCATTATGTTAAGTCAAATTAAAAAGTCAAAATTAAAAAAATGGTATCAGCTGTTAGCCATTAGGTTTTAGCGATTATTTAGGTGCTAAAGCCTAAGAGCTAAAATTAAACATCTCTGTTACGTTATAAAATCCTTTTTTACCGTTCAGCCATTCTGCGGCAATAACAGCCCCTAGGGCAAAGCCCGCACGGCTATGCGCGGTATGTTTAAATTCCAGTTGATCGACTTCAGAGCTGTACAATACGGTATGCGTGCCCGGCACGTCGTCAATGCGATGCGATTCGATGAGCAGTTGATCATTTTTCGGAATAATTTCCTCTCCTTCGCCAATTAAGTTGTTGACCCAGGAATGCTTATGCTCCGTGTTTTCAATTATTCCCTCGGCAATCGTTATAGCGGTACCGCTGGGAGCATCCAACTTTTGCGTATGATGGATTTCTTCCACCTGTACATCGTATTGCTTATACGGATTAATGGCCTTTGCCAATAGCTTATTGATATGGAAAAAGATATTGACCCCGATACTGAAATTCGAACCATAGAGGAAGCTCCTTTCACCGGCTAGGCAAGCATCTTTAATTTCTTCGAGATGATCGTACCAACCTGTTGTACCGACAACTACCGGAATATCAGCCTCAAAACATAAATTAATATTCGCAATAGCAGCATGGGGCGTACTAAAATCGATGGCAACGTCTATGCCCTGAAGATCGTCCGGTTCGATTTGTTCCCGGTTACGTTCATCGATAATCAACTTTACCTGATGTCCTCTTTCCAAGGCCATCTTTTCTATTATACGGCCCATTTTACCGTAACCGATTAAGGCTATATCCATTATTGAGTTGAATAAAATGTTTAGGCCTGCAATATACGATTTTCATTAAAATGAAATAGGCTTACCTGTCTTTGCCCCCTATTTTATTGAAAAAGTTGCCTTTAAGCCAACCGCCGGAACTTGGCTATATGCTAAATTATTCGGAACCTGTATCAATGTAGGCCGAATACGGAAGCTTAAATCATCGCTCATATCATAGCGTTTAAATTTTGCATCGATATAGGCATCGATAATATTCAGGGCATACCATCCCACAGAAATAATCAGGGTTAAGTCGCGATTTCTTCTATAAAAATCCTTGGCATTGATGAGCCATTCGGTATTTGCGTTGATATATTTAGGATTTAAGGGAATATCTTGATTCTGCACACGTTGCTGCACTTCCGCTAAGGTTTCATGATAATTATCCTGTGCAAAGACATAAGAATAGCCCAATCCCCCAAAACCGGCCCATACAATGGGCGCTTTCACATAACCCCAACCCTTATTAAACAACTGTCCCCAGCCCGGCAAGATGGCCGAACGTGTCGCTGCCTTTTTTGTCAAAGCTTCCAGAGCCAATCGTGCCGAGTCTTTGTAAATTTTAGGCTTAGTATCCGTGGTATCTTCCTTAGCCTTTTCTTTCGCTTTCCTCTCTTTTCTGAGTTTCCTTTTATCTACCCTCTCGGTCGAATCCTGCGTTATTGCTTCCTCATCCGTTTTAGTTCGAACGCTGTCAGGCGTTTGAGCATACAGCTGCTGGATACCGGTCAGCAAAAAAAACAAGAAAAATACACGATGAAATACAATCATTTACCAATCCAATAATTCCAGTATCCGGCTCAGGTCGTCCTCAGAAGCAAAGGGGATTTCGATCGTTCCTTTTCCTTCCTTTCCTTTTACGTTTAGCTTCACCTTGGTCGAAAATTTTGACGCCAGATCATCCTGAATCTTTTGTAATTCAAACGACATCCCTTTCGCTTTAGTGCTTTCCTTGCTCTTATTTTTGATGGCATTTTCGTTCATTGAACGTACCAGCTCTTCTACTTTACGAACTGATAAGCCTTTAGTGAGCATTTCGCGAAAAATATAGAGCTGCTTATCGATATCACTGACATTAATCAATGCCCGCGCATGGCCCATGCTGATCTGATTATCACGTATCGCTGCCTGTATAACCGGAGGCAGCTTAAGCAAACGCAGGTAATTGGTTACGGTAGAACGATTTTTACTCACCCGATCGCCCAATTCCTCCTGCTTCAGATTGCATTCGTCAATCATCCGCTGAAAGCTCAAGGCAACTTCGATTGCATTCAGGTTTTCGCGCTGAATATTCTCGATTAAAGCCATTTCGAGCATTTGCTGATCATTGGCCGTACGGATATACGCAGGAATTTCCGTTAAACCTGCTATTTTGGAAGCCCGCAAACGCCGTTCCCCTGAAATAAGTTGGTAGGTTCGGTGATCCATCTTCCTTACGGTAATGGGCTGGATCAGTCCCTGTAATTTAATCGAATCAGCCAGTTCATTTAGGGCCTCTATATCGAAATCTGTTCGAGGTTGATAGGGGTTAACCTGAACATCGGTTATTTTGACGGTACTGATTGCTCCAACAGCGGGTATTTCATTCGAACCCGGCTCTGTAGAACGCGTTTTTTGTGAAACAGCTTGCTGTACTTCTTCCGTATCGTTCAACAAAGCACTTAATCCTTTACCTAATCCTATTTTTCTCTGTTGCGCCATAATTTATATACTTGCTTCCTCTTCTTTCTGCAGACCGTTTTTGATTAAAATTTCCCGCGCTAAATTTAAATAATTGACCGCCCCTTTGGAAGATGCATCGTGCATAATGACGGATATGCCAAAGCTTGGCGCCTCGCTTAACCGGGTATTACGCTGGATAATGGTATTAAAAACCAAATCGTTAAAGTGCGAACGAACCTCTTCTACTACTTGATTAGACAAGCGTAAGCGCACGTCGTACATGGTTAATAGAATTCCCTCAATCTCCAAATTTGGATTGAGTCGATTCTGAACAATTTTGATCGTGTTTAATAATTTCCCTAGACCTTCCAAGGCAAAATATTCACATTGAACAGGAATAATAACTGAATTGGCTGCCGTTAAGGCATTAATGGTTATCAGTCCCAAAGATGGGGAACAATCAATGATAATAAAGTCATAGTCGTTGATCACCTCATTCAATACAGCTCGCATTTTAAATTCCCGATCGTTCAGATTGATCATCTCAATCTCTGCTCCCACCAAATCAATATGCGCAGGCAATAAATCCAAATTGGGTGTCTCTGTTTTTTGAATCGCTTCTCTTGGATTAAGATCATTGATGATACATTCGTATATACTCGACTTGATTGTACGCGGATCAAAACCAATACCGGAGGTAGAATTTGCCTGTGGGTCTGCATCCACCAATAAGGTTTTATATTCTAATACTGCTAAACTTGCCGCCAGATTAATGGAAGATGTTGTTTTCCCTACGCCGCCCTTTTGGTTGGCTAATGCGATGATTTTACCCATTTTCTATGTAACCCTATTTGTTTATGCTGGAAAGCGAATGCTAATTCGTAAATTCGCAATTTCCAACACCATTCAAGGTTGCTAAGATACAAAATTTAGACGGCTTAATAGCTTTGGGGGCTTCAGATTTTTATACATTATTTCTACAATGATCACAATAGTAGCAGGCACAAATCGCAAAAACAGCAATTCCCTTAAAGTAGCGCAGTATTATCGGCAGCAGTTACAAGAAAAAGGATATGCTTCTGATGTTCTATCGTTGGAAGATTTGCCTGCCGACTTTATTGCCACCGATCTTTATGGACAACGAAGCGAAGCTTTTAAACCAATACAAAACCGTGTTACAGCGACGACTAAATTCATTTTCATCATTCCAGAGTACAATGGTAGTTTCCCTGGCGTACTGAAAACGTTTATCGATAGTTGTACTTTCCCGGATAGTTTTATGGGGAAAAAGGCAGCCTTAGTGGGAATCAGCACCGGAAAATATGGAAATATCCGTGGCGTCGAACATTTTACCGGCGTCTGTCATTATTTGAAATTGCATATTCTGCCCTTAAAAATTCACATCCCTCAAATCCAGTTCGAACTGGACGAAAATTTACAATTTCACCATCCAGAAACGGTAAAATTTACCGATCAACAGATCGAAGAGTTTATCACATTTTAGCTGTAGCGTTTAGCCGTTAGGCATTAGCTAAGACCTAAATCGATGCTCTCTTTGTTAGATAAAAAGGAACCTCGATATGCTGTTTTGAGTTTTCGAGAATCAGCCGGGCGGCAGTGGCTCCCATCGCTTCAAAGTCTGTTGAAATGGTAGTGATACCGTTCAAAATAAACCGTTTAACCCGGGTTTCATTATAAGAAATGACACCTACTTGCGTCCCTATTTTCAGTTTCATTGAGATGATGCGGTCTAACAGCACAACCAGATCATCTTCCATCAAATTGATGTAAACTTCTCCTTCTTGAATAGGTTCTTCGTTGATATCGGCCACCAATAGATGATCGAAAGCGTATTGCTGGCAAAAGCGGTAAAAACCCTTAATAATTTCCCTCGGGAAATAGCTTTTATCCGGAAAAATCAATTTGATTGTATGGTATTTGCTCAATTCGTCACGAGCCTGTTCCAATGCATGGTAGATATCCTCCTCGAAATTTTCATATACTGCAGCATATTCGCCATCCACCTCTGGAATTTTTTTATCCAGTAACAATAACTTTTCTTTGGGAATCTGGTTAATCACTTCGGAAGCTTTCTCTCTTCCCTCCACGAAATGCGGGATAATAACATAATGGGTATACTCCTGCTTTTGGTTTTGAATCAGCTTTTTAAAAAGATTAAAATCGTTATTATAGATATAAAAATCGACCGCTGCATCCGCTCCCAAGGTTTTGGTGAATGCATCGTACACTATTTTTTTATGTGCACTTAATTTATTGAATAAAAGCATGATCGAACGCTTCTGCCGAAAGTCTGTACTGCTTACATAATAGCCTTTCCCAGGAACCGAGTCGATAACCCCCAACTTTTTTAGGTGACGATACCCTTTTTCTGCCGTATCTCGAGAAATTTCAAGCACAAAACTTAGCTCGTTAATAGAAGGTAACAAGGTATCCTTTTTTATTTTTTCTTCCTTTATGGCACTCAATACCGCATTGGTTAACTGCAAATATTTAGGGGTAACAGAAAATTCGTCAATTTGCACATAATCAAAAAATGGATCTGGTTTCATTGTGTTTTTAGTAGCAAGACTAATCGTATCAAGTAGCAAGATTGGTCGTATGAATACCTTGTACCGATCGGTTTAAAGGATTAAAGATACATTTTTAAAACGGAAAGCTAAATTCCTGAGCTTATTTTGTTCGTCATCATATTCCATCTTTAACCTCGAAAGTAAATTGGTATTTACCCGATCCAACTTGTATGTCAGCAGCATTTATGGATTTACCCTGATTATCTTTAACCGTATTTTGATCTGCATTCGGGAACACAATACGTCCCTTGGTATTGGGCGGCACCTCGACAAGCATCGTCATTTCTTTTCCGTTGCGTTTCCAGCTGGAAACAATTTTTCCGTAAACGGTCTCTAAGGAGGCACTAGCCGCTGTTATACCGCCGCCGGGTCGAGGAGCAATAATAAATTCCTTATACCCCGGTATATCCTCAGCAGGGCGAATACCGGTGATGTTTTTATACATCCAGTTGCCTATTGCGCCATAGGCATAATGATTAAAGGAATTCATTCCCTTATTTTGGAAAGAGCCGTCTGGCTTAATACCGTCCCAACGCTCCCAGATGGTGGTTGCCCCTTTGGTTACCGGGTAAAGCCATGAGGGATAAGTGGTTTGCTTAAGTAAGGTGTAGGCTACATCTTCATAGCCAAACCGACTCAATACATGGCATAAGTACGGTGTCCCTAAGAAACCGGTAGTCAAGTGGTTATCATAAGCCTTGATATTATCTACCAAGCGCTTGGCTGCTTGTGCACGTAAATTTTCTGGCAACAGATCAAAATGCAAGGCCAAAACATAAGCGGTCTGCGAGCTGGAAACCAAGCGCCCGGAAGGTGTGACATATTCATAAACAAAGGCGTTTTTTATTTTTTGGAGAAGCGATTCATACTTCGAAACGTCTTCCTCCTTATGCAATACTTTTGCCGTATTGATCATCAATTGCACCGAATGGGCATAGAATGCCTGCGCAATTAAGTATTTATCGGTAATCGCCGCCTTCCCATCCCGATCGTCATCCGGTGCATAAAATAGCCAGTCGCCAAAGTGCCCCCCGGTATTCCAAAGATTATTGGTACTATGATCCGTCATGAACTGCACCCACTTGGCCATCGATGTGTATTGATCTTCCAAGATTTTTTGATCGCCATAAATCTGGTAGAACTCCCAGGGAATAATCGTTGAAACATCGGCCCAACCTGTAGAGCCCCCTTGTTCATCTTTCCAATAATAAGGGATAACGTGCGGAATCGCACCGCTCGCAAATTGATCGGCTTTTACGTCTTTCAGCCACTTGATGAAGAATCCGGCAACGTCCATATTATAAGCAGCGGTACTAAAGAAAGCTTGGGCATCGCCGGTCCACCCCAAACGCTCGTCCCGCTGTGGACAATCGGTAGGCACATCCACAAAATTGCCTTTCTGCCCCCATTGGATATTATGCTGAAGCTGGTTGATGAGGGTATCGGATGTTTGAAAAGTCCCGGTAGGCGTCATATCGGAATGCAATACGACCGCTTCTATATTATCCTTGTTGATAGTCTCCTTGGCCCCTTCAATCTTGATATACCGAAAGCCCTGAAAAGAAAAATGCGGATGATAGCTTTCTTCGCCCTTCCCCTTGAAGATATATTTCACTTGCTGTTTAGCGCTCCTTAAATTCTCCGTATAGAAATTACCTGCTTTATCTAAAACTTCAGCATGCGCTATCAACAGAGAATCACCAGTTTGGCCTTTTACGCTGAAATCTACCCACCCGACGAGGTTTTGGCCGAAATCAATTACCTGTTCTCCTTTGGGTGTGGTGATCACTTTTACGGGCTTTATTCGTTCGTGTATAGTTACGGGAGGTGCCGCCGAAATAATTAAGTGATCGTAGGAAAGGCTATCGTTCACCAAGGCATTTTTCCAATCTGTTTCCCTGTAATCGGCCTCCGTCCAATGGTCTAATTCTTTGCGGGCATCATAGGTTTCACCATTATAATTGTCGGCCATGCGAATCGGCCCCTCATCGGTGGTTTTCCAATCTTGATCGGTACCGATCATGTCCTTTGTTCCGTCCTCATACTCCAATTCCAGCTGCGCCAACAGCGCCAAATCACGACCGTAAAAATTCCGGCCACCCATCAGGTTACCCCGGTACCAGCCATCACCCAACATCACACCTACGGCATTTTTCCCCACTTTTACCAAACCGGAAACATCGTATACCTGGTATTGCAATTGCTTGTGATAACTTGTCCAACCCGGGGTAAAATAGGCTTCTCCAATGCGTTGCCCGTTGATGTAGCCTTCATATAGCCCATAGGATGTGATATACAGCCGTGCTTTTTTTATCTTGCCTTTTGATTGAAAAGTTTTTCTGAACAAAGGAGAAGGCTGCGGATCCCGGGGTGTATTTTTACGGTTCTGTATCCATTTTGCTTGCCAATCGCTTGGTTTCAAAAGGCCCATTTCCCAGTAATTTGCCGTACTCCATGGCGATACATTGCCTTTATTATCCCAAATCCGCACTTGCCAGTAATAAGACTGCCTGGCCTTCAGTTCAGTTCCGGTATAAGGAATATGGATCGACTGATTGCTCGGTATTTTACCGGAGGTCCATACGGACGGCCCTTCCGATAATTGATTTTGATTGGCCGCGACCCTAATCTCATAAGCACTTTGCGTGACGTCAGTTAAGGTCGACTTGATTTTCCAGCTCAAACGGGGATGCGGATTGTCGATGCCTAGCGGATTAGTCTTGTACTCGCACGTTAAATCATATAGGGTGAGTGCTTGCTGTGCCATACATTCTTTACTACACAAGTAGACAAATAACAGTGTAAGCAAAAAAAACGTTCTGCTCATACGTAAAAAAGAGGTCGCATTCATTGCAATAACAATTTAGATAAAGATCAGTTTACTAACTTCCGGCCAAGCACATCTGAAGGACATCCATTTATAATTAGCATTGGCAATATAGTAGTATCCAATGGGTATAGCAACCTGTGCTGTCATGAATAGTCGCGAAACGCCCTTAATACCTTACTTCTATTTCATGCGACCCCGAACCAAGTCCAGCTAATTTGATCCAGCCATTGAATGCCTGAACAGTCCGTAGTTCCTTATCCAATATGAGCTGTACTTTTCCCTTTGATTTTTTTGCCGGGATAACTATATCGGCAGTACTGTTCGCAGGTATTGTCGCTTTCATCAAAAACGTTTCTGCCTTTTGTTCGTAATGCACTTCAATACTCCCCTTTATCGTCGGAACCCGGATAGCCGCGGTTTTCAGGTCGCCTAACTGTGGCTTAATCCGAAAGGATGACCAGCCTGGCGCTAAAGGTTCTATGCCCATCAATTTTCGGGGGATGATATTGGCCGGAACGGCTCCCCAGATATGGTTCCAATCCTGGTTCGGCTTATATTTGTTATCCCAAGCTTCCATCGTGATGGTACTTCCTGCGCGGATCATGTTATACCAGCTTCGCTCGTCGGTCGACGTAAGCAGACCGAGGGCATAATTGCCATCTTCTCCTTGATAAAGCGCATCCATTAAAAATTGACTGCCGTAAACGCTGCAAGCCATTCCACGGGAACGGATAAAATCCAAAACAGCCGATTTGGCTTTGTCGGGAACCAAGCCAAATGCCAACGCAAACATATTGGTATGTAGCGAGGCATGATCTGTTCCAACACCATCACGATAAATATGCTGTTCGTTATCAAAAAAATAACGCTGAAAGGCTTGATATACGTCAGCCGCTTTCCTTTCGTAATAAGTCGCATCTTCCTTTTTTCCAAGCGCGAGGGCCAATCGCTTCATTACGGTTAAAGCCTGATAGTAATAGGCATTGACAACTGCATTATAATCGGTGAAGACAAAACCATCGGTTTCACCGGGCTCTGATTTTCCCAAACCGAGAATTCCGCTCTGGGGCCAATCAACGATATCCCTTAGGGCTTCTCCCTTATAATGGATTGCAGTTAATAATGACGGGGTCTGCTTCCCCGTACGCGTGCTGATCAAGCCATTATCCTCTTCCAGAGCGGTTAAGCTTTTGGCTTTTAAATCAGCATAGTATCGGCTTGCTGAGCGCAAATCACCGGTATACAGATAGTCGTTCCAAGCCATCAATACCGATTGTAAAATCCATTCCGTTGGCCAGGTGGCGTGATGTATTAAATATTCATGAGAATACCGGGCCAGTGTATATTCGCTATCCATGGCATAATGGCAAAGTTGGTTGATATAAGCATCAGCCTCATAGGGAATTCGTTCGCGATCTCCGTCGATATAAACACCGGCAAAACTGGTTGCCTTTACACTATACTTACATAAATCCCATAGCTTATTTAATACCGTATCGGAAGAATGAAAGAAGGCGGCAGCATCATTAAACGGATAGTGAATCATGGAACGTACGGCATCCTGTTTGGAAAGCGATCCCGGATAGCCGACTACTTCCACAAAACGAAAAGGCAATACCTCGCCAATATAATTGGGCATTTTAATCGCCGCCGCACCCGTATTGCGTCGATCTTTTTTAAATTTAATTTGGTAAGTATGCGCCCCAGCCTGCAAAGGGAGCATATATTCCTGATAGCGGATCGTTCCTCCCGGATTTCGATCGATTGTACCTTCCTTGGTTAGCTTTTCGCCGAAGCGTATGCGTACGGTATCCCCATTATTGCCAGTTAAATGCAAACGCAGTTGCCCAAATGCTGCTTTCCCAAAATCCACAAAAAAAACGTCATTCCGTTGCTCAACGATCCTGGGATGCTGATCCGAACGTTGGAGCGGATACCGGGTTGTTGTATATTGTTCGTTTAATTCGCCGGTATAAAAGCAAGCCGTATAACTGTAGGCGCTTTCACCGCCCTGATTATCCCAAACTTTTACCTTCCAGAAATACATTTTATTCGGTTCCAGCGCCTTGCCCTTGTATAAGATTGCCGTCGATTCATCTCCGTTGACGCGCCCAGAATTCCACATATTTCCGATATCCCGGCGTAAGTCATCCAGTTTATCGGCCACCAAAAGTTGATATGCTGTCTGCATGACCCCTTGTTCCTCAGCTTCCAGCATCCACCCAAAGGCCGGTTGTTTATTAGCAATGGATATCGATTGTCCCTCCTGAAAGGCTTCGACAGACCATTCCGGTTGCGAAGCATAACCGTTGACCGATTGGTAGTCTGTCTGCCGGATGAGATCACAGAAAAGGGATTTGATACGAATTGGTCCAGATACGAAGGCTTGTGCATGCTGTTTGCCAAGTGCCAATGAACAGGTAATAAGAAAAATAACAAAGAGGTGCGTTCGCTTGAATATCGTCATTGTTGAAAAGCTAAATTTAAAAATTATGCGCATTTGTTTTCAGGGTAGTGGTTGAGTTTTTTGCAGAGTAACCGGTCCGATTAGTCCCGATTTCAACAATTTCCAATCGTCTTTAATCGTAATATTCGTCCGCGTAGACCGCTGATCTTTTGGCAACTTCCGATCGCCTATTAATCGATTTCGCCAGCTGTTAACTACTTCTATCTCTAACTCATTTTGTCCATCCTTCCATCCGGTCAGTGCAATCCGAAAAGGTGGCGACCATAAAATGCCCAGGTCCTTTCCATTCAATCTGACTTTGGCAATCCCTACATCTTCTACTTCCCCCAAATCCAAATATAAAGACTCCGTTGTATTATCTTTGAAATGAACCGTTTTTTTATATATTGCTGTTCCGGAGTGATAGCGGATATTTTCCTTTTCATGCGCCGACCAGCTGATTAATTGGGGTAAGGTTTCGGTAAATGACCGACCAAAAGGGTCTTCAAACTTCACTGCCCATGCACCTTTCAGGGTATCCAGCGTTTGATAGGTAGGAAAATTCGCTGTTGAGGTGCCCTGTTGATCGGTAGGTATCGTTTTTCTAAAGACAACAAACCAGGAACCATTAGGTTTAAAAGAGATCGGGACGATCGTCAAGCCCTTTTCTTGCCTAAAGGCCTTCGCCTCCTGAATTTCGCCAGTCTCCGGATTCCAGAACTCCGGAAGTTTTCCCCTTATTCGAAAAGCGACTGTTGTTTCTGCCGCTTCTTTCTGCTGGTTACTTAAAAAATAGTAATCCTCATCCCCGCGCCGGCGATGATGAATATAGTCGAAAGCCAAGGAATCTTTTGCTGTCATAAACTGGCAATCCCGACTTAGTCCTTGCTGAAGTAACCATTCACGTGCAGAATAGCCCCAAGCTACTGTTCCCTTCCCTACTTTCCTATACCCTTTCTTACTAGTTGTTGATCCCCATAATCCTTCAACAATCCCTGCCAATTCCTTTTCTGATGCGGGATAACCAACCAAGCTAACCGTTTTTACCGTTCTAGGGCCGATAACTGTCGCTCCGTTTTGAACCAGTTGATTGATCTTTTTTACGGCCTCTAACGATAAGACAGCATGGTTGGGCAATACCAAAACCCGGTATGAAGTACCCCGAGGAAGCTTGATATACTCTTTGCCAGCTTCCAGTTGAAGCAAGCGTTCTTCATTGATCACATCATAATCAAAACCAGGTAATGCCCCTGCCGGATCGCTGGCTTTCAAAGTGGCGATATTGGGCACATGATCGCCATAATAATAGAGCACATCGGCTACAAACTCCCCATCCTGCATCATATACTGCACCCTTGCCATATAATCGAAAAAAGCTTTTGAAAATTTCCACCAGGTAATATGACGATTGAAATGGGTGCCGGCAAAATACTCTTGCCCCGGCAAGCCCATCTCGTCTGGCGAATTAGTAAAGGTATGCAGATACGTTTTGTTGAGGCCAGCACATACCTCATGATCAAAGCTAGGTTTCATATCTTCCCAGATTACATCATCCCAATGATGCCCGATGGTAGTGAAGCCTTCTGCAGCGACCAGTTTCTTACCGTAAATATGCGCAGCACTTGCTGCCTGTTTCACGAAAAAGCGGCTCTCAGGACTTGGCCGATGTCCAGAAGGCGACCAAAATTCGCTCATCATCAAGTCACTGCGGCCATAATTTTTCAGTCCGTCGAAAGGCCCAGCATGCGGCCCACCCGATTCGGGATGTATACCTATGTTAAATTCATGCGCCTTTTGTGCGAAAAAGGCATAGTGGTTATCCGCAATGCAATCACTGATGGTTTTCCTGAAATCGGCCAAAAAACGATTGCTTTCATCCCGACTATTGATAATTTTACCTGCTATTACCGGAAGGTAAGACAGCAAATCATAGTTTCTTCGCTGTTGAAATTCTTCCCGTAAATTTTCGGTCCAATTGGCGCCACCCAGCTCCCAGCTATCGGTATGTAAATACGTTAAGGTTGTGCCGGCCAAGGTATCAATACTCAATAACAAAGGACGGACATGCGTGTTCCAATAACGTAACAAATGCTTCTTGCTCATGTAGTCGAGCACCAACCCGTTCCACTTCCCACTGGCGGTGGAAACATGTGCACCGTTGGTGGTATAACCAAACCGCATGATCGTCCACTCCCCCTTAGGCACATCCCATTGCAATACGCCCTTATCATTCAATTTATCCGTTAAGTTCAATACCTCTTGGCCCTGGGCATGAACTCTTCCGTCGCCCTCATTTTTATCGGTTAAAAACACCGTGCGCATGTCTTGGGCAGAAAATGCAGCCTCTCGCGCGGCAATTTTACGTTTTAAATCGCTGACGGGCGGTATGTTCGTATCCGACTCATGAAAGGGAATCGCTAACACGGCAATATCGCGATAGAAGCTATCCCTAAATTCGGGCTGGGGTAGCGAAGCAGACCATCGCTTCCCTCCGGAAACCCGTATTTCCGACCAAGTAAGTAATTTAGCGGCCTCTTGGGGTTGCACATCCGGCCCACCCAAATTCCAGCCGCTTTGTATACTCAGGCCCAATTTCAGTCCAAGTCGGTCTGCTTCTTTTACGGCATGTTGAAATAAGGCCTGCCATGCCGAACTCCCAAACAGGGGACCCTCGGGCACATTGCCATTACCTTGTTGACCTTCGCCTCCAGCATCGAATATCAACGCTCCATTGAACCCTTTGTCGCACATAGCCTCCAAATCCTGGGTAATGGATGCCTTCGTTACATTTCCATTTAACCACCACCAAAAACAACTGATGCCATATTGAGCAGTAGGTGTTTTAAAAAGCGTTTCAGACAACCCCTCGTCTTGCTGATAGGAAGTAGCCGTATGCCGGCTACTTTCCATGAACAAAGGCAACAGCAATAGCAGTGGCCACCTTATTTTTTTCCCTATACCATTCATCATTCCTCCAATTCGTCTTTTATCGATTTTCCCATCCGGGGTTCTGTGCTAAAGGCACGTCCTTATTTGTATCGATAATGATATTTGGAATGGGCCAGAGATTGTAATTAAAGGTTAAGGTAGCCTCCGCTTCCGGCCAATAGGCATATTTCCGGATACGATCTACTGCAATCGTTCCCGACATACGCAAGAGGGTATTCCAGCGACTTTCTTCATATACCAATTCCCTTGCCCGTTCATCCAAGATCAAATTAAATTGATCGTCCATATCTGCGGCGGTAACCAAATAATCACATTGTGCACGCCTACGGAGAAGATTTACATCCTCTGCCGCACCGTTTTTGTCGCCAAGTCGCTGTTTCGCCTCTGCGCGCAATAAAATCGTTTCCGACAGGCGGACAAAGTAGTCGTCACGAAAAAGATTACTCATATTTTCGCCGTCTTCCACTCCGGTGTATTTATCCGTAGCAATTTTGCAAGATACCGGATAGCACAAACTGCGGTTCGCTTGATTAGTTGCCGCATCACTGCTGCTGTTATATATGACTTCCCAAGGCACCGGCTTGCCATAATAGGGTGAAGTCGGCACATTCCCGATGAATATACGGCGAAAGACGATATCCGAATTGCGCATGTCGTTAGCCCATTGGCCGCTATAAATTTCATCCCGGGTATACATGGTCGGTATCATCTGTGCGATGCCCCTACCCCCGACATCTTCCGCCGTACCCGTTAAATGATCGGGTGCCCCATCACGGAAAACAGGCCCGTAGACTCTAGAATAAGGCAATTTCGATTTGCCATCCTCTGCCTTATACGCAGCATAATCAATCTGCAAAGCCCAGATACATTCCGTATTCCCATCCTGATAATTCACATTATTTTCCTGAAACAGATCCCAATATACATTTCCCTGTTCCTCATTTTGCCGGGCCCCGAAACGGTTGGTCATGAGTGAAAAAGTTCCTCCATCAATCACTTTATTGGCGAAGCTAATGGATTGCGTAAAAGCCGTTTGCGCATCTCCACCTTCTTCGGCCAACTGTATACCTTTCGCCAAATAAGCTCTCGACAACATATGCTGCACCACTCCGCGGACAATACGTCCGCCTTCTCCAGTAGTTTCTGGCAGATTATTTTCTATAGCTTGCAACTCATCGATCGCAAACTGATACGTTTCAACCCGTGAACTTCGTGCAAAATCGTATTTGGGTTCGGTTGTTATTTCGGTAACCAAAGGAACACCGCCAAACAGTTCCCCTAAGTTCAAATAAGCAAAAGCACGGAAAAACCGAGCTTGAGCCACCACATAAGCCTTTTCTTCCTCCGAAGACCAAGATATTGTTGGCAGATCAGCGGAATAGATAGCGAGATTTGCTTTTGCTATAATTTGATACCATGTACTGTATGCATTATAGAATATCGTATTGTCAGGATTGATATTTCCATAATTGTTAAAGCTACTTCCCCGGCGGATGCTGGCTACGTCGTACATATCGGTACCATTGCCTCTTAAGGCAAGTATCCACTCCTCACCGTTAGGGTTCGCCCATAAATCACGTAATTGCGAATAAATAGCTACTACGGCCTGGTCGATCTGTGCCGCTGTACTGAATGCATTATCTACCGTATAAAAGGTAGACGGTGTTTCAGTCAGGAAATCTTTGTCGGCTTCACAGCTTACCAGTCCTAAAAACGCACTGATTATCCCGACTAAACTATATATAATACCTCTTTTCATGTCAATAATTCATTTAGCTTCAATTAAAAACTCATGTTAATACCCAAAGAATAAGTGGATGCTACAGGCATCCGGGCAACTGCGTTCGTATCAGATTCCCGCAACCGGGCACCTACTTCCGGGTCGCCTCCATACCAATTGGTAAATGTGGCTAGATTCTTGGCCGTAGCAAACACCTTCAACGTATTGATACGGGCATTTTTTAACCAAGGCTGATTAAAAGTATAGGATAAAGTCACATCCTGTACGCGTACAAAACCCCGGCTTTGCAAGCCAAGAAATCGTCCGTCACCGGCAAAAGTGGCCGAAGGATAAACATCGCTTCTGTTTTCCGGTGTCCAATAGGGAATATAAGGCAAATTATCATTGAAACGGCCTGTCCCATTAACTAAATAGGCAGTTTGATTCTCTTTCAGAAAGAAATTGTTCCCACCGAAAGTACCGGTCACCATCACATACAAACTCAAATTCTTATAGTTCAGGTTACTGCTAAAATTCAGTCGGAAGTTTTCTTTTTTATACCCTAAGATTTTACGGTCGTCAGCGGTTATCCCAGGCACCCCATCCAAATCGCGATATTTAGGTGCACCGGGAGCGGCACCGGTTAACTCCATATATTCTGTATCTTCTTCCTGCACGATACCGATCTGTTCATAACCATAAATAGCGTCCAAAGAATGCCCGATAAATAAGCTGTTGGAAATATCGTCATCTTCAACACCATCGCCATTAAGGTCTTCCCCATAAAGTGATACGAGTTTATTGAAGTTCTTCCAGAAGGTCAGGGTGGTGCTCCAATTCCAATCTTTTTGTTGGATGTTAACCGTTTGTAAAGTCGCTTCCAAACCCGTGTTATTTACCTGTCCCATGGAGGTCTTCATTGTTTTGAAACCCGTCATGACGGGAATATTACGGGTAAATATTTGATCGGTTGTTTTTGCAAAGTAAGCATCGAAGTTAGCTGTAATCCGATTGTTTAACCAGACGGATTCGAAGCCCGTGTTCCAGGAAGAAGTAGTTTCCCATCCCAATAAGGAATTCCCCAAGGTGCTTTGATAAAGTCCATAATAAATTTCACCGGGCGTATTGGAAAATTCATAACGAGCTCCGCCGCTAGCCGCGTTTGCAACAATCGATAAGGTGCCATAAGAGTCTATTCCCTGATTTCCGTTCTGTCCCCAGGAAAATTTCAATTTCAGATCGTTCAAGGGTGTGAACGATTTCAGGAAGTCCTCGTTCGTTACCCGCCAAGCCAAACCCGCAGCCCAGAAATTGGCCCATTTATTGTCGACCCCAAATACCGAGGCTCCGTCGCGGCGATAAGAGCCTGTAAAAAAATATTTATTATCAAAAGCATAACTTACACGTCCTAAATAACCAATATTAGACCGTTCATAACTGTCTAAATCGATGCGTTGAACAGTTGCCTTATGCAAACCACTAATACCCAAAACGGTATTGCCATTGGCCGCAAAATTGCTTCCCGTCTCCATATTACGCTCATATTTCAGGTAATCGCGTGTTGCCACAGCGGTAATGTCCAATGCATGTTTTCCAAATGTTTTCGTGTAATTAATAATATTATCAACAACGTAACTGTTATTTTTACGATTATCTATGCTTCCATTTGCATTGGCTAAAAAACCCTGTACGGTAGCGGGTGCATAACGGTCGGCCGATTCGCCCTCTTGCACATAGTAGGTTTCATGGTAAAAATTCCCATAATAGATCTGATCCTGATTCAACAGGTAATTGATTCGGTAACTCAATCCATCGACCCACGGTATTTTGATTGTAGCATGGCTATTCAACCGATAATTATGCAATAAATCTTTATTGTACCTCGTGTCGTCATTAACACCCCAGAGCGGGTTTACCCCGGATTGGGTATAAGGATACTTCTCCAGATTCCCCTGATCATCGCGGTACATCACACCATAGGGCGACATGGTTTGTGCTTCAATAATATTGGCGGCAACACCGGAGTAGTCTCGTTTGGAAAAACCAGCATCCACACCGATTTCCAACCACTTGGTTACATTGGCATTCAATTTCCCTAATAAAGCGATCCGATCGAATTGATCACCTACTACGATGCTTTTGTTATCATCGTACGAGGAAGACAGGTAGTAATTGATACTTTCTGTAGCTCCGGAGACGGCGGCCTGATAATTTTGCATCACCCCGGTACGGCTCACTTCATCCAGCCATACGGTTTCATTACCTGCTTCGCGGTTGGCCAGTTCACCGGCCTTCAACCAATTGGTGGCGCCTTCACTGTACTGATTTCGGGCATTGACCATATTGATCCAGTCTTCGCCTGTTAACATAACCGGTTTATTCTGCCAATTTTGAAAACCCGTTGTGGCACTGAAAGAGATGACCGGTTTACCGGTTTTTCCCTTTTTGGTGGTAACCGCAATAACACCATTTGCCGAACGTGATCCATACGCCGCTGCAGAAGTGGCGTCTTTTAACACGTCGATACTGGCAATATCATTTGGATTGATATCACTAAGGCTACCCATAAAAATAACGCCATCCAATACAATGAGGGGCGTATTAGAGCCGCTTATGGAATTCTGTCCACGGATCTGTATCGCAGGCTCGCCTCCCGCCGTATTGGTAGCCCCAATATTTAAGCCTGAAATACTCCCTTTTAACGCCTCCAACGCATTGATATTAGGAGATAAAGCTACCGGCGATTCTTCCAAATTCAAGGATCCCACCGATCCCGTAAAATTTTGGCGCTTTATCGTACCGTAACCAACCACCACCACCTCGTCTAAAGCCGCTTCATCAGGCTGCAAGATGATACGGAGCTGCGACTGGCCGGTAGAGGCAATTTCCTGTTTCTTATAACCTAGGTAGCTAACGATCAGCACCGCATTGGCCGGAACTTCTAATACAAATTTACCCGCATCATCTGTTCGGGTGCCATGTCCTGGATTATTTTGCAAGCTAATGGAAACACCCATTAGGGGTTCACCTTTTTCATCTACGACAGTTCCGGTAAGTGTTTTGTCTTGCGCCTCTTTCGGGCTGTTCTTTTCGCGGATAACGATGGTTTTATCTTCACTATAGTTCACTTCGAAAGCATCGTGCCCCAAACATTTATCCAATACTTCTGTTAAGGGCATATTCACCGCATCCAAGGTAATGGGAGGCACTTGGCTCACCGCATCGCCATCGCAAATGAAATTATAACCGGTTTGTTTTGAAAGTTGATACAGCACCTGCTTTAATGACGCCCCTTCTACACGAAGGTTAACTTTTAAATCGTTGACAAAGGCTTGTGCCTGAAAAGAGCTAAGCAAAAGGATAAGTAATCCATATTTCACTCGGGCTAAAACCTTAAAAAAATAAGGAAATAAGACCCTTTTCATAAAAACAGTATTATTTTTATACATTTGGTTTAAATTATAATTAGTTGGTTATTCAATTGATTATCATGCGCCAACCTATCTTATAGGTTGCGAAACCGGATGTGCTGACTCCACTTCCGGTTTTATCACTTCATTTATTATTTAACGATGACCATAACCCTCCTTCTTTTATCGTTACCTTCATTCCATGCCAAGTCAAAATGAACTTTACCTGTGCGTTCTAAATCTTTCAGTAGTGTTTTTAGGCTTTTTGAGCGATCGTAAATCCCTAAAATCCGCACCGACTGCACATTGCCTTGGTAGTCCACTTCAACATCGTACCATCTGGCTATATTGTCCATTATTTCCTTAATCGATTGGTTATTGAAAAGAAAATAACCGTCTTTCCATGCCATTGCTTCTTCCATATCGGCTTGAGCCACTTTTATTTTTTGATCAGACTCATTCAGCACGGCTTGTTCTCCTGGTTTGAGTATGACCGTATGCGCCGGTTGCGGGGTTTTTCTGGCCGTTAATTTTACCGAACCAGTCAATAGGGTGGTTACGATAGTATTTGTTTCCGCATAGGCTGACACATTAAATTTTGTGCCTAATACCTCCACTTTTTGCGAGCCGACAGATACCGTAAACGGACGGTAATCGACTCCATTTACGCCTTCACTCTTTGCTACTTCAAAATAGGCTTCACCAACTATCTTGACTTCCCTTTTATGCTGAAAATTGCTGGGAAAGGAAAGTGAGGAGGAGGCATTTAGTGAAACACGGGAGCCATCGGGAAGCGTAACAGTAAAGAAACCTCCTTTGGGTGTAGCAACGGTATTCCATATGCTTTCATCTTGATTGACTAGGGTATCTGCATTCGAAAGTGAAAAAGAAACCGAGCCCGTATCCGACTTGTTGATTTGCAAATTCGATTGTTCCAGCTGCATACCTATATGCGCTTGATCCAAGGCTATTCTTTTCCCATTGGCTAAGGTCAGTATCGCCTTACTAGAGCCCGGTTGAACATCTGCTATTGCGGCTATTTCTCGATTATTGGCTTTAACTCCCACACGAACACGAGAAAAATAGAATATGCTGCATGCGATCAGCAATATCGCCGCTGCCGGCCCTATTTTCCAAAAGGAAAAGGATCTATCTTTTTGTGGCGTTTTTATAATAGCATGGTAAATGCTTGTAGCTCGTGCAGCAGACAATCCTTGACCTTCTTGTTCGCTGCATACAGACCAGGACTTATCTAAGAGTTCATGGAGAAAAGGGTCATCTTGTAATTCATTCATCAAGGCCATCAACTCCCGGTGTTCGGCAGCGGTGCAGCGATCTTTTAGCCATTGCTGATATAAATAGTTTAGACGTTCATGCATAAAGCGAAGCTCCTCCGAAAACCTTTTATTTATCAGAAAGACCCTTGGAAAAGAAAAAAGGAGTAGTCAATTTTTTTTTTGTAAATCGATTTCCGTTCAAAAACGATGTTACTAACACAGAATCTAACGGCTGATAGTTAACACCTAATCGCTAAATAGATTCTTCACGTTCCCCGGATGCTCGGGGTTCGTTCTGAATGGCAACGCTCTTCCCTTGGTAAGGCCTTCAGCCTTGTTATGTCGAGGCACGAGATAGCTACGTTTGCCAGATCAATAATACGATGGCTATTTCCGTATATTTTGCCAGATGCTGCCGAATGAACCGAAGTGCGTGTTGCATGTGCGTTTTGACCGTCAATTTCGATATATCCATGCGTGCTGCCGCCTGTTCGTATTTCAGGCCTTCTTCTTTACAAAGTTGATAAACCATTTTTTGTTGAGGAGGCAGTTTATCGATAACTTCCAGGAGGATACGGTTAGCCTCTTTCAGCAAAATAGCTTCTTCGGTATCATTGCGGAAATGCTCATTTTGTACGGCAAAAATTTGGTTTGTCTTCCGATCCAGTTGGAGCTTTCGTAAAGATTTCAACGTCTGGTTCCGCGTTAAAACCCGAATATACGCCTCCAAATTTTCGATGTCTTCTAATTTCGGATGTTGCCAAATTTTCAGGAAGACCAAATAAAGCACCTCTTCTGCAAGTTCGGGCGATCGGCTAATTTTTAACGCATAAACAAATACCCGGCGTTGATATTGGTCGAATAGCTGCTTAAACGCTTGCTCATCGCCTCGCATAATCTGCCGTAAGGCCTGCTTTTGATGATCAGCATCCGGCCTTATGGTAGCAGGATTCAAATGGAAATACCGATGTTCCGACATGTTAGGTTATGAATTAATTGGTTATCAAGGCTAATAACAAATTAACCAATTAGTTACCTTATTTGCATCCTGCTCCGTCCTGTTTATTTCAGAACAGAAGAAGGTATCGCCATTCAATTACGGACGTTTTACCTCCCGAACCTTATAATCTTCAAACAGGCCATAGTCATACGTCTGGTAGTCTTTTCCCGATGGATAATGTTGTACCCCTCTCCATAGCCAAGGGGATACCATGCCGGGTTTTGGCTGATTGTGGTGCGGGCCTAGTGTGTTTTTTAGACTACCCACAACCCGTACCTCAATGGTGTTCGTTCCCTGCTTTAATTTTGGCAAAAGGGTGCGGTAAGGCGGGTAGCTGATGTCGGCAGTCCACTCCCCATTCACCATTACCTCAGCTGCCGTACCCTCCCATTGTCCCAATTCCAGCTGATATTGTTTCCCTTCTTCGGCATTGATTTTTTTAATATAACTCGCTTGGTTACCGTACATGGGTCGACCTAATGTTTTCCAACTACCTAAACCAGGATCTGTTGAAGGACTGATGTCCCAACCTTTCGATTTACTTTTCAGATTAAAATTACCCAGAATATAAATAGGCTCGATTTCCGCATGAACGCGCATCCGGTTAGCCACGAGCGATACCGTGTTATCCCCATCCTTCACGAATGGCCCCACGGTAAAGGTCTTGATATCCCGATCCAGATACCAACCCGTATCGGCCTGTATTTCCTTTCCATTGAGCAGTACTTTCCAAAGCCAAGGACGTTCAAGGGCAAGCTGCAGCTTATTTTTGTCCACTCCCGCCTGCTGATGAAAATGGTAATCAACTTGAAATCCGAGGCCCTTGGGAAAGGTATCCCGTTTAATCGTATTGTCCTGAAATTGCACGGAAGTATTCCACGGGTTGCCATCTAGAAAGCCAAAGTATTTGAAAACCGTATCGGATGCGTGATAAACCTGTTTATCTTGAAGCACAGTATCGCCAATGTGTACATCACAGAAATCGATAGTCAACACATTCGGCTCGAGAAAATGGACTTGCGTCGGTGTGTTGATTACCTTAAGCGATTTTGTCTCCGCTTTATGGTATTGTGGTAAAGCATCGTATTGTTGGTCACTGAAGAATAACAGCGAACTGCCCGCCGGAGGGATATGGTAGTCGACCTGATTAGCCGATTCAACAGGATATCGGTAAGCCGCTCCCGATTGCAAATCTAAAAGATAAACATACTTTCTCTTCATTTGCATATTTCCCTTGGCGGCCTCATGCAGACTGGAATTGACCAGAAAGACCAGTTCCCCATCGCTTAATATCCGGCGGTGATGATATAATTTCCCTAAGGTATCTGCGGGGGAAAAACGCAGATCTGCGGGTAATAATTCGGCCATTTTAACCGAAAGATCATTGAGGCTTACCTTATACCTATTGATCGCCTCCAATTTTTTAGGCGCCGCTGTTCCATCAATATAACGTACCTGTTCGAAGGTAATCAGCTTGCCTCCCCCCTGCACATAGCTGTTTAATAAATCAAAAGTGGCCTGATCTAGGTTTTCCATTCCCGGAGGAAGAATAACTTGGGAATACGCGCGCTCGCCTATCACAAACTCCTTTCCTTTCACATCGCCGTGGTCTTTGATGATATTTTCAGACCCCAAATCGTATTCTACCTGTGTTTTTTCCAGCTTGGTAATAAACGATTGAAAATTCCGGCCAATTTCATCTCGACGAGGGTTGGCATCCCGATAAGTAGAATACATCCAAGTGGAACTTGTGGGTTCCAAAATCAACAACTGGTTGACCTGCTTTCCGGAAGATAAAGCCAGCGAAAGTCGCGCAAAATATTCGTTCAACGATTTATAATACGACCACCAAGGTGAATGATAAGAAAACGACTGTGGATAGTCGTATTTACGGGCGCCAACCATCGTCATATAGGATAAGTGTTGATTCAAGGTATTCACGCCCAATACAAATTCCCAATCGCCCAAACGTTTCATATCCTGGAAACGAAGCTCCCAGCCGCCGCCGCCATAGGTTTCGCTTAGGGTCCTTTTCTTTCCTAACTGATTGGCAACGCTTGCTAGCTCTTTAACCGACCGGATATTGCCGAATTGGGCATTCGGACTCACTTCATCAAACTGATTAAACAGCATATCGATTGCAGGACGTTGATGCCAGGCATACATAGCCATATTATCTCCCCCATGATTGGGATTGGGCCAACCATGCTCCCAATAATGACCGGTCCACTCTAAATGCTTTTTGTCGGTATAAGCCTGCCAAGGTTTCGACCAACGATCGATAAAAAGCTGCAACAATACCTGATAATAATTATGCCGCACTTTTTTCCAATCGCCAACTTCCTCATAAAGCGAGGGCAAATGCGTACGTAAGTCATAACCCCAGCGTTCCTGAAAAGCAGCAAAAAGATCCGGTGTCCAGCGAATGTTGTGTTCACCTTGTACTTCAATGTTCGGTTCGTCGGTAAAAATTCCGGGCACGGTGTTCCCAAAAGCATCGCCAAAAGCTTTTTCATAGCCTTTCATCGTGATATCGATGAATTTCTCGGTGACTCCTTTTACCATCAGGTCGACATAAGAATATCCACCATACCAAGGAGATTGACCATAATATTCCTTACGGAAAAGATAATAGTCACCAAGACTACCGGTATCCTTAGGATCGACCAGCTTAAACCCTTCTGCTGTTTGGGCAAGTACAAGAAATAAAGAAGTGTCGCCCGCAGGAACTTTTGTTGCTTTTTCTAAGTTCAACATCTGCCCCTGATTATACGAACTGGGCATTTCTTCCGGAACATGTCCTCCGGCAAAACCACTCGGGTACGAATTTTCATCATATATCCATACATCGAGGCCCAGTTCCCTCCCTTTGGCTACGGTATATTGATACAGATCAAGCCATTTCTCCGACAGATAAGGGGTGATCAGCCCCGGTCGGGGATGAACAAAAACACCACCAAAGGCATTCTTTTTAAAGGCCTGTAATTGAGTGTCGATTTTCCCTTTGGTTACCTCCGCGTTCCACACCCATAGAGGCGCGCTCCCATAATGTTTCCCAGGTGCTTTAAATTGAGTAAGCAATTCTTGAAAAGTTTCCGTACGGTTTTGCTGTTGATCTTCCTGTTTGCATGCCGAAATCATCAGCATGGAAAAGGCCATATAAAAAAGGAAAGCATATTTCATCTGCAGATTGCATTTATTGGTTCATGAACGTTAATTGATAAGTTCCCGATGGGATATTGATTATGATATTAATAATTGGCCGCATCAATCCAAACCGTCCTGCCCTGTCATGCCTGTACTGGATGATCAGAATTCCGGTTTATATAAAATTTGACTAGTTTTGTTTTAAACCACAAGCTAATTTCAAAGCTCCTAATATTTGAGGTTGGAGTCAATAGATATTTTGATACTTTAGTTACAATTTTTGACACACCAATTATGAACTCTTTTCAAAAGTATTTAACGATCAGTCGCCACGACCAAAATTGGGGGCTCTATGCATTGGATGCTGGCTTTAGTAGGATTTCAATTCCGGTTACTTACCCTTCGTTAAGCCATCCATCATCTTATTATTTCAGCTGGCAGGAAGGCCGTATACTTGACGAATACCAAGTTATCTATATTACGGAAGGAGAGGGCGTTTTTGAATCAAAAAGAGGTGGAAAACAGCGGGTACAGGAGGGTTCCGTTATTTTATTATTTCCTCGGGAATGGCATCGGTATAAGCCGGACGAACGCACGGGCTGGAAGGAGTATTGGGTAGGTTTTCGCGGCACAATGGCTGATCATATCATCCAGAACAATTTCTTCAGTCCTTATCAACCCGTCATCAACTTAGGCTATAAAGCCGAGCTGATTGAACTTTATTACCATATTTCTGAAAAGATCCGGCAAGCAGGGTTGGGTTATCAACAAATTATCGCCGGACAGATTATTCATCTCCTAGGTAAAATCTACGCTTCATCCCAAGAAACACCATTGATGAAGAGCGAACCGCATTTGTTCTTTTTAATCAATAAGGCCAAAATTCTTTTAAAAGAAAACGTCGAACAATGTATTCATATCGAAGATATCGCTAAAATACTCGGCGTTAGCTATTCGTTATTCCGAAAAACTTTCAAGAAGCATACCGGAATTTCTCCTGGACAATATTTTATTCAGGAAAAAATTGAACGCGCCAAACTGTATTTGCGCGATCCAAATAAACGGATTAAGGAAGTTGCTTATGACCTTGGCTTTGAATCATGCTATTACTTTTCAAAACTGTTCAAAGATAAGACGGGAGTTTCACCTGAATATTATCGCAGGCAAATTTTAACTTAGCTAAAACCTGCGCTCAATCCATATGAAACATCAGCTGAAGTGGTTTACTTACTGGCGAACAATCGCTGTGGGTTTCCATGATATCGGCCATATATTTCCACCATTTTTTAATGATTTCCTGATCGCCCATATCTTGAGAGGAGCCGGATCCTGTTTGGTATTGAACAGCGAATAGGGTGTCTGTCTCTTCATCCAGGAATATAGAATAATCACTTATTCCTTGTTTTTTAAGTAAAGTTGCCACTTCTGGCCATAACTCATCATGCCTTTTCTTATATTCGGCTTTGCAGCCCGGCATTAATTTCATTTTAAATGCAATCTTCGGCATAGTTCCCAGATATTGATTTTAATCCATTTAAATAAGGCCGTTACCAGGCTGAAACGACAGCTGGATCTTTTTATTTTTGTAAGCGGCAAATTGCTACGCCTGCCAACAAGAAGCAGCCCAGGCCATAGTCTTCAAAATCCGGTACGCTGTTATATGTTACAGGCTGACCGTCCTTAGGTTCTTTTCCTGTGCCCTGTACATAACCTAAAAATCCGTTTTCGTGCAGCGCCTCAGTAGAGAGGGCATGCCACGCTTTAAGCACAATAGGTAAATATTTTTTTCGATCAAGTATGCCCTTATTTATACCCCAAGCCATGCCATAAGTAAATAAGGCCGTGCCAGTGGTTTCTTTACCGCCGTAATGTGTTGGATCGTACAAACTCACGTTCCAAAAACCATCTTTCCGCTGCAAAGGAGCTAAGGCCGTTACCATATCCCGATAATCCTGCAAATACTCGCTGTAATGAGTATCCTCATTCGGCAGCTCATTCAAGACCCTTACCAAAGCAGCCAACACCCATCCGTTTCCCCGCGACCAATAACAGTCCTCACCATTTGGTTCCTGATAAGGAGCTACAAAATCTTGATCTCTCCACCATAATTTATCCTGTAGATTGTACAAGCCTTTTCCTCCATGTTTATATTTAGTAAAAGCGTAAAGCTTGTACATTTTATCAAAATAAGCGGGATTTTTGGTGGTTGCTCCCAGTTTAGCAAAAACGGGCATGGCCATTTGTATGGCATCGATCCAATTCCAGTCGTCTATCTGATCGCTGGCCAGCATGGCATCGATATTTGCCTTAATTTTCTCGATACGCTTAGGTTGTTTATCTATCCGATAAAGATCGATATAAGTCTGTCCGCAACATTGATTATCTGCATTACGGGTCAACTCTTCCCGGGCTGGCGTCCATTGGTGTTTCTCCGCCCAATCGACGGCATAATCGTAATAAATCGGATTAGGATCGATATGATATAAGGTCATCAGACCTTCATAGTAAACAGCCCGTGTCCAAATGTTACTGGGCCGTTCTTTATTCGTAATAATCGTTTTACCGGGGTCAGGCCATTTTTTCATAAAATAGGTATTGGCCAACTGCAGCTGTTTAAGCACATCTTCTTTTTTGGGAATAGCCTGTCCGCTCGCCGTATACTGAAAAGATAGGACGGAAAACAGTGCTCCCACAATAATGGTGGTTTTTATCCCCTTTGTCATGTATTTCATCATCATTTCAAGTTTTTGGTTTGTATAGACCGGTAAATCGTTGTCGGTATCTTCAGTCGCTAAGGCATTGGCTTAAAGCCTTCTGCTTTAACTTTCCAGGTACCATCCTTTGGAAACCCGGGTGCTAAACCCTGGCTTCCATCCCAACCTCCCGCCATCATGGCTATTGCCGTCAATAGTCCGCCATTCCCAGGCAAATAAATCCGCAATCGCTGATCTTGATAATTATGGCCGTTTTTCAGGTACGTATTTTTCTGCACCTTCATAAACAACGCATCCAAGGCTTTCTGGGATAAACCCAATCGAGCAGCAGTCATGGCGGTCATAGGAAAATCCCATCCCCAAGTATCCTTCCAAGACCAGGTCGACCATACCGTATCCAAGGTGTTCTTCATCACTTCCTTGTCTAACTTAGGCGATTCGGGCACCATACCCAAGGCGCCCAATACAACGGGATGATCGGTTTTCCATCTCGGATAGGTATAAGAATCTTTGGCACTTTCTGTTGCCAAATACACCTCCCCCTGTACTGGGAGGGCTGCCAGTTTTTGAATGACTTCCTCCCATTTTTTATTTACCGGCAATCCGGCACGTTTACGCCACTGTTGCGCAGTTCGTAAAGCCCAATCCCAATAAGCGAGCTCATAGGTAGGATTATACGTCTCATCTGCTTTAAACACCTCTTGAGCAGGGATTAACCCTTTACCTAAATTATAGCGATCATGTGTTTTATCGTAAGTAGGGAAAGAGGCCATAAAATCAGCAGTTGCAAAGACGATATCTTTGTATTTCTCAATAATTTTAGGATCTTGCCTATCCCGATAGGCCAATTCGGCTAAATAAATAAAATGAGGCTGTTGCCAAATTAAGAAAGGGGCAACCGATGAAGGGCTTTCATCGCCTTCATTATCCGCCATCTTTTGCCACCTTACTCCAGCATAGCCTTGCCGACGGGCTATGGCTTTGGCTTTATCCAGGGTATTCACATAATACGCTAGACTTTTTTCCATTAAATCGACCCTTCCCCAAAGGGCAAAATGAACAGCATGCCACCAGTGCATTTCGGTATGTAATTTGCCAAACCAACTGTTAAAAGTTAAACCCGTTTCCTGTGGAGGATAATGCCCTGCACATTGCACTTTAGTAAGGTATTCCGACAGGATCACACGTCTTTCCAACTCATGGGCTCTCGGATCAGTACTCCCCGCAAAGTCAATGGCAGCTCCACGCTTCCAAAAATCTTCCCATCCTTTTGTGCTGCTCTGTAACGTCTCTTTATAGGAATGAATGGCTGTTCGCGATGGGCCACTTTGAGAAAAATACGCGCTGAATTCCATATCCGTTTGCCCTTTAGCAGGTTCAAAAATATAGTAATGAGGTGTGGTACTCGCACTAAATGTTCCCTCGCTGAAGGCAAATCCGGTATGATAAACCGAGCCCTGCAGCTGATGTTTTACCCATGCATGATGCCTGTCTTGCGCAATTAGGTTTGTTTCATGTAGGCTCTCTTCTCCCCAGTTGGTTCCTTCGTCTAAGAATGCAGCCGTAGGATATGGATAACGTACATAAATATGCAGTCGATTTTCCCTGATTAAGGGTGAATGAACCTGCACGGCAATTTGATCCTGCTCTTGATGGGCCGCCGTATAAACTTCTACCGGTGTACCTTCCAATTGAAACGAACTGTGCACGATACCGGTCCATAAATCCAATTCCTGTTTTATTTGTTGTAGATCGCTGGGCCTGGCCAAGCTTCCATCTTTTTTGTACAGCTCAAAACCAATATTAGCCAGCTGTAACCGATGAGGATTTGCCCTGAACCAATCCGCCGCTGCCTGGTGCCGCGATGGCCCTTCCCATTGTACGCTATATAAGGCCTTACGTCCTTCCTGATTAAAATCGTAGCTCTTCAACGTTTCTTCAAATTGGTAGTTCTTATCATTTTTAAAGCTATCCCATCCCCATTCAGACTGTGTTCCCAGTGCAACACCATGTTGATAGCTTAATGGAAAGGTTTGCAAACCCGTCACATCGACGGTAAAGGCAAATTCGCCATTACCTACCGTCAGGGATGCTAAAGAATCTACGGTATTGTTTATCACATTATGCCGTCTTACCACCGCTTTTCTATCAATACTTCCTTCTTGCCCGGTTGCTTTTTTGTCGTGATTACAGGCTAGCCAACTCATTAATATGGCTACCATACCAAAAGAAAATAAACTTTTTTGATATATGGCTCTCTTATTGTACTTTAAATTGATCATCATCAGTTGATTGTTTTTCCTTTAGGGGCTTCTACCCATTGTCCGTTAATCTTCACGTGTTGAAATTGGAGATTTTTCACATAATCTACCTGAAAAGGTTCTTGTATCCCTTTAATATCACAATTCACCATCCGGAGATTAGCTACCGGAGACTCGGGGTAAGCTGCGATCATCAGGGCATACTTTCCTCCTTTTGCAACACGAAGATTTTCTATCCAGATATTTCGAATAGTTGGTATAAAATTGCCCGGCTGTTCATAGAACATGTTACACTTCACGGCGGCTTCCTTAAAAGATCCAACCTGGATATCCTTCAAGAATACATTTTCAATTACCCCGCCTCGACTTGAGCTCGTTTTGATCCGTAAGACACGGTCGAGATTAGGGCTATCCATTTGACAACGGATGGCATAGATATTCTTTGCTCCTCCAGCAATTTCGCTTCCAAGAACCACTCCACCATGTCCATTTTTCATCACACAATTTTCAATGATATGATTTTCGGCCGGCCGACCAATATTTCTACCATCTTCATCCCGTCCGGATTTAATCGCGATACAGTCGTCTCCAGTGTCAAAATAGCAATTCTTAATCCATACATTTTTACAGGCCTCTGGATCACAACCATCGTTATTTGGCCCGTAGCTAATGATTTTCACCTTGTCAATCACTACATTTTCGCACAACACCGGATGTAGATTCCACATTGGCGAACGAATCAACTTCACTCCTGCGATCCATACATTTTTACAGCGATAAAATTGCACAAAATTGGGCCGAAGGAAATGCCTATCGCCAAATACACGCTTTTTAGGATCAACCTCTTGATGCATCATTTCATGCAAAGCAGCACGTGCTGCCGTCTGTTTACCACGCGATTCGTTCCAACCAAATTTTTTCGCCCCGCACCACCACCACCAATAATCATTATTGGCATTACCATCTAAGGTGCCATTACCTGTAACTGCCACATTCTCCTCCTCATAAGCATAAATAAAAGCCGAATAATTGAGGCACTCCATGCCTTCCCAACGGGTAAACACGAGAGGGTAGTCGCGACTATCACGGCTAAATAAAACAGTAGCACCTTCCGACAAATGCAGCTCTACATTACTTTCCAAATAAATGGCTCCAGTTAGAAAAGTCCCAGGAGGAACAACAACACGCCCACCTCCTTGCTGTGCACAAGTAAGAATGGCTTGCTTAAAAGCCGCTGTATTTTTTGTTTTCCCATCTCCTACCGCCCCGTAGTCGGTAATCAGAAAATCGCGCTTGGAGAAAATAGGTGTTTTTATTTGCGCCTTTAACCGCATGATCTCCTGCTTGGCTTGCATAGCTGAAGTCCATACCTGCTCTTGACCAACGACCTCCATATAGCTAAAAAAAGAAATGATGATACATAAGGCTAAGTACCGCATTCCTTTTAAGAAATAGAAATATGAATCCGATATTTTGATCTGCATCTTGTCGGTAATCAATAATCCGTATTGAAAATCATTACTTGTTATTACAGCACTATATTTGCTGTATCCATTAATTTTAGTTTGGTTTGATCTTTTGTGCTAATGCTTACCTTTTCAAGTTCCCAATCCTTAGCATAAGCAATACTTCCTGCTGTTTTAGCTTGGATAGACACATTTTTTAGATGAAAGTTCCGCAAGGGATTTTCTTTCAAGCCATCTACAAAAACGGCCTTATCTGCACTACCGACCTTGATGTTGGTAATGTATATTTCTTTAAAGGTGGGGATACCCTGTGCTGCCGGTACTGGTTCAAGCATTTTACGCCAATGATCGGGCACTTTATTTTTATCATATCCCTTTGGTAGTTCCGAATAACTATAAGCGGGATTCCAATTGGGCGTTACCTCAAAAGCTACGCCTACACTGTCCATTTGAATATCCGAAAGGTAGATGTCTTGTACTGTTCCCCCTCGATTACGGGCCGATTTAAAGCGCATGCCCACTTTAGTACCGTGAGCTTTTAAATTTCGTGCAACAATATGCCGCATTCCACCTGAAGTTTCGCTACCAAAGGTGATAAGCCCACCTCCTTTACGCGATATACAGTTCTGAATTAAGACATATTCGGTAGGTTTATTTACGCGCAAGCCATCCCAATCGCGTCCCGACTTGATGCAAAAATTATCATCATTGCAGTCGATATCTGCATTTTGCACCAAGATCCATGAAGATGAATCGATGTCAACACCATCGGTACTCGGCCCATGCCCACCGATATTATTTTGTACGACAATCCCATCGACCGTCACATAGGAAGAATAGAGCACATGCACTGTCCAAAAGCCCGAACGCCTCAGCGTTACGTTTTCTATAGTTACATCCTGACAATTGTCAACCAACAACAGCCTAGGCCGTTGTGCATCATAATCTACAATCCATCGCAATTTCTTAGGGTCATATTCTTTTCGCAATGCCCAATAGGCATCCCAAAAAGGCTTACCCCGTCCATCGATAATACCTTCGCCGCTTACCGTTGCGTGATGCTGCCCAATAATATTGATTAGCGCGGCAGGCCATTTCATCTCAATACCTGCCACACGGGTGTCGATTATGGGGTAATCCTTCAAATTTGTACTTCCTAAAAGGAAGACGCCCTCATCTATCTTTAAACGGACTTCACTTTTTAGAAAAATTGACCCAGTAAGGTATCGCCCCGGTTTAAAGACCACCGTACCCCCGCCATGCTTGGCACATTCGTCAATGGCCCGTTGAATAGCTTGCGTATTCAGGGTCATGCTATCGCCTACCGCACCGTAATCATTGGCCGAAACTTCTCTATTCGACAACTCAAAAGGATGTGCCCCCACCTGAGTAAGCCATGGCTGTTGTTGGGCATAGCTCAGTGATTGGTAAAAAACAAAGAATATGAAGGTAATTTTCTGCATGATATGCTATTTAAAACATTTATTACGTACTATTTTTAGCTTTCACATTTAAAGATGAAAGCACTTGATGTTTGATATTTCCCTCCTTGAGAAGCGCCAAATAGCCACTTGGGCTTTCCTTTCTCCAACAACAACATCGGCCGCTCTAATCGGCCGTAACGCTTTAAATGCGCGGGTGCGGGTGGTTGTTGAATATAATGATTTAAACTTTTATAGGCAATTTTAGGTGTCGACCAATGTAGCCCGTCTTTTGATTCCATGAGTAAGCCATCTTCCTGACTGAATACCCCCATATCCCGTGCAATCATTTTATATATTTGCCCTTCACGCCAAACAAAGGCGTCCTCGAATTGCCTGTTTTGTCCTTTAGTCGAAAAATCGATGACCGGATTATGTGCATATTTTTGATAAGGGCCTTCAGGTTGATCGGCAAAGGCCACTCCATATTTTCGATTACCTCGAATAGGCCCTTTTTGTGTTTCGTAATCGTGGGTATTCCAAGATTTGTAGTATAGCCATGATTTGCCATCTTCACCTTCAACCCAAGCCGGATTTGTAGTACAATGATCATCCCAAGCCCCTGCCTCTCCAGGCAAAAGCAGGGGCTGATCCGTGCGTTTCCAAGGCCCATCGATAGAATCAGCGATGGCAAGTCCAATCCTTTTGGTATTGGTTTTTCCGTTGGCATTTCCCATATAAAACAAATAGTACTTGCCGTTAATTTTCTTGATCAATGGATTATGACAGGTAGTCGCATCCCAAAAGCCTCTCCGGGGCTGCAGCACCGTTTGCACCACTTCGAAAGGTTGATCGGGTGCGTCCGCCATGGCATGGGCTATTTCCGAACCCTTGATCCATCCACTCATTCCTAAATCAGCCTTCCAACGCGAGAAGAATACATGAACTTTCTTATCCGGACCAATAATAGGACAATTGCACCATACATAATAGCCTTTCAGTTCTAAAGCCCGGCCGACAGGTTTAAGGTGCTTACTAAAGTCTGATTCGTGCTCGATTTTACGAGGTATAGGAACGCCAAACGTTTCGCCTAGCGCGAATGTAAGCGCGGATACGGAAAGACTTTGTAAAAACGTTTTTCTACTCAACTTCATGCCACTAGTTCATTTACTTATATTTCTGCGACATATATGCCTTCGTAGCCTTCAAAATTTGCTCTAAAAATAATCCATCTTCCGTCTGGAGAATAATGGACGTTTGGTTCGAGTTTATAATTGTGATGTTTCATATTAACTAGCTTTTTGGCTTTAAGCCGACTCCTATCGGGAGTAAAGATATAGATATATTGACCATCTGCTGCTTTAGCTACCGATCCGGGATCACCCCCATCGCCGGCAAATCGATGTTGATCTGGAGAAGTGGTATAATGTACCGACCACTCGTTTCGGTCAAGCTGATATTTCACTTCTTCACCCGTATGTAAGTTCGTTCCACCAACGTAAAACGTTTTTCCGCGAGGTAGCTGCAAATCATACCAAATATATTGCCCGTCCGTACTGAACCATTCGTGACCCGCTATTTCCATGTCTATTGTCCGTTTATGAATAAGCTTGGGTTTTTCTTTTTTAAGAATGTTGATGGTCCATATCCGATCGACCTTATGCCAAGGCCCTTCATGACAGAACATCAGCAAATTAGGATCGGTGGGTGAAAACTGTACATGATTCAACCAAGCACTATCGGTGAATATCTTTTGAAGATAGCCGCTCGGAATATGAATGGTAAATAAAGTACGCGGCAGTTTAGCTTCGTAAATCCGATTAAAATATTGACTTTTTTCAGGGTATTGTTTCGATATGGCTTTCTCCGCTTCGGTAGCATAAACTCCGCCGAGTAACGTACCATCTGCATTTATCGTAGTAATCGATCCTTTAAAACCGGACGGAAAAACAAATACCAACTGTTCTCTGCCAGTATGGATATCCACTGAAAAGACGCTATCCCGACTTTGAAAATAAGCTTTGTGCGTTTTTTCATGGACAATTTCTCCACTTATCGGGCCATGATGATGCGTCAATTGCGTTACTTTTAATGTAGATAAATCAACGGTATATAACTGCTTATTGCTAACGTTCAGATTATATATTTCCTGCGCTTTCTTTCTTAATTCGCCAGGATAACGTTCTTTTTGATATTCATCACTTCCGTAAAAGACCATTTTGTTTCCCACAAAAGGATTGTTGTGAAAATAAAAACTCAGGTTAATGCCTCGCCGCCTTACCAATTTAACGATACGTTGGTGCGTTACGTCATCAATCCATTCGTTGGGCATTTTTTTCCCGCCCGTTTCGAGTACCGGCTGCGTTGCCGCTTTTAAAGCAAAGAACAACATCCCGATAATCCACAGGATTGTAGTTCGCTGTTTGCTAACCTTGCACATTTCCAATTTCGTTAATAACCCGCATTTTGCGTATAAATCCCCGGCTTGGCGTCCAGCTCAGCTTGTGGAATAGGATAAAGCGTATAGTTCAGTTGAAAAGGCTGGATACCGTTTAAGCTATCCTCGTTTTCAATCCAGGTGGTCATCACTTCCTCCACTAAACCACTTCGGATCAGGTCGTGCCACCGGCTACCTTCTGCCGCAAATTCTTTTCGCCGTTCGTCCATCAACCTGGCCAGATCAATATTGGCTACGGGTGTAAGCCCCGCCCGTACACGCACCTGATTGACGATATCGTCTATCTGCTGCTGCGAGCCTGAAGCACCATGCAATATACACTCTGCTTTTAGCATCAAAACATCCGTATAACGCCAAACGATGAAATTGATTGGCCAGTCTTCGCGATTGCTCGGCACTCGGGAAAGATCGACGTATTTCTTAAAAAACGAACGAGGTTCAGCGACACCATTGAATACGTATCCCGTTTGGATCGTAAAGTCCTTCCGTATATCGCCTGATTCGTAAGCATTTAATAGATCGTTAGATACCGGCCTTATGGTAAGCCCTCCCTGATTGGGATGCCCATTGGCGTTGAACCAAGTATCCGGAACAAGTAACCATGGAAAGGTTCCACCGGCTACGGGATTTTGACCTGTAGTATATTGCACATCAAAAACCACTTCACTATTGTATTCGTTATCATAAGAAAATATCGAAGCATAAGCGTTATTTCCTTGCAGCATCTGGTATGCTCCGCTGTTGATTACTTCATCCAGTAAATCAGCAGCCTGCTGCCAGTTATTTGCCCCCATACCCGGGCCGTTAATACCATAATCCGGACCGGATTGCGTCATGTAAGCAAGGGCCAACAAAGTACGTGCCGCTGCATTGGTTACCCTTCCCTGATCAACACCGGCATAGGCACTTTTTGCCGGCAGTACGGGAATAGCCGCTTGAAGATCGGCAACAATGAAATTGTAGATATCACCAATCGGACTCTGCGGTATCGCTGCCGCTTCGGCAGCCGTTACCACATGATCAACGATAGGTACCCTACCATACCATCTTAATAAATCGAAGTAAAAAAAGGCCCTTAAAAAGCGGGCCTCACCTTCCAAACGTCCGCGAAGCTCTGTATCAGTCACGACATCACCATGTTCTGCCAGTTGTTCCAATACGACATTAGCCCGATTTATACCACTGTAATCGTTCAGCCAAGCTTCAGCAACATAAGGGTTAGACATCAATGTTCGGTGAAAGCCATTGATCCCTTCCCAATCGCGCACGCCACCATCAGAAACGGCATATAAATTATCTGAACGCGTTTCGGACAGGTTAAGCTGCCTATCGGGATAACCTCTTAAAGCAGAATATACAGCGTTAACCCCTTGAATAAAATCATTGGGAATGGCGTAAAAAGTTTCTGCTGTTGGATCGGATATCGGCTGCTGATCCAATTCGTTCTCGCAGCTTAATAGCGTCAGGGCAAACCCCATTGCGATGAAGCCTTTCTTTATACTAGCTATATAGTTGATCTTGTTCATGGCGATGCTATTAAAATGTAAAGTTTAGACCAAAGATGAATGATTTTGGTATCGGCAAGCCACCATAATCCCCTGCTTCGGGAAATTGCGTGCTACCGCTTAAGTTGGTATTGGTTGCTTCGGGATTAAAACCACCATCGTACTTATCATGCCCAAAGAAGTTTTCGGCAGTCACAAAAATTCGTGCCCCGCTGAGCACTGTTTTCGAGATCATTCTACCCAAATCATAACCAAGGGTAATATTACGTACACGGATATAATCCGAAGGGTAAAGCCAATCCGTATTTTTAATCCTTCCGAAAGTACCGGTTGCCTTACCAACTTTTCCAGCCCCGGGATCTTCCGGAGAACGCCACCTATCGCGCCAACTGCCCAGTACATTATCGACAATTCCGGTACCGGTTCTATTTACTGCCCTGCCAAATAAGGAGTAAATGCTCCCTCCCCATTGCCCCTGCACCAATACACTTAAATCAAAGCCCTTATAACGAAACGTATTGGTAATACCCCATGTATATTTGGGATTCGGTTGTCCCATAATTATTCGGTCATTTTCATCGATTACACCGTCTCCATTGGCATCAAAATACTTAGGGTCGCCCTCTGTTTCATTACCGTATAATGCGGCGCCATTATCGATATCTTCTTGACTTAAGATACCATCCTGACGAACAACATAAATACTATACATCGGCTCTCCTACGCGTAGGATACTGTGTGAAATATCGAAAGAAGAAGGGATGAGCAATTGCGACTGACCATTGGCTAAGGACAGCAATTTATTGCTATTATGACTGAAGTTGAAAGATGTAGACCAGTTAAATGCTCCACCCGTAATATTCTGACTATTGATTTCGAATTCCCAGCCTTGATTTCTGACACTGCCCGCGTTGTCTAATGAGGAAACAAAACCTGTAATCTGTGAAACCGGCACGTTCAGCAATAAACCGGTACTTTTACGATTATAGTAATCTATCGTAGCGGTAATTCGGTTATTCCAAAAGCCGAAATCCACCCCAACATCATATGTATCCGACTTTTCCCAGGTAAGATCGGGATTATAGATACCACTGGGTGCCAAACCCGTTACCAACTGGCCGCCCAAAGAATAAGCATAGTTACCCAATAAAGCTAAGCTGCTATAGTCGCCAATATTGTAATTTCCGGATTTACCCCAACTCGCCCTCAATTTTAACTCACTCAGCGTACCGCTGATGTTTTGCATAAAATCTTCCTGTGAAACCCGCCATCCGATAGAGGCTGAGGGGAACCAACCCCATTTGGTGTTCGCGCCAAACCGCGAAGAACCATCGCGCCGTGCCGAAGCGCTCAATAGATACTTGTCTTTATAGGCGTATTGTAACCTACCAAAATAGGATAGCAAAACATTTTTTGTTTCCGTTGTATTCCCCGTTACACCTAGCGCATAATTTAAGGTTGTTATCGTACTGCTTCCATAGCCGTTCTGCGACGACATCGTCGCATTATCCAATTTATCAGAATTGTAAGAGAACCCAAGCAGGGCGGAAATGCTGTGATTTTCCGCTAAGGTTTTATTATAAGTTAACGTGTTTTCGTTAACAAGGGTTTGCCGCCTAAACGTGCTGTAAGTACCGGAAGTACGCTTAGTCAAATCCGACTGCCTATTGGGTAAGCTTCCCGTTATGGTAAAGGGGATATAACGTTTAAACGTATTGTCGTTATGATCTAGATTAAGCGTAGTTTTAAAATTAAGTCCATCTAAAATTTGGTATTGAGCGAAAATGGATCCTACCGTCCGAAACCGTTTGGTAGCGGCCAAGGTTTGTTCCAGTTTACCGATCGGACTATTGGTTGATGTGCTCCATTGATATTGCGGATTATCGCCGACATTTGGATACAAGCCCGAACTGGCTTCCTGTACTGGCGACATGGAAACGAGCTGGTGAAGGATATTATCTTTTCCTTCCACTCCAGGGTCATTGTTGATGGAATAGGTAGGCGTTACGTTCAGGCCAAAGGTTAAGCGTTTATTAGCCTTTACCTCTACATTGGCTCTCGCCGAGTAAGAAGTAAAATCCTGCTCTTTTATCATCCCTTGTTGCCCATTATAATTTCCGGAAATATAATACTTCACCGCATCTGCTCCGCCACTCGCCGAAAGCTGGTAGTTCTGTATCAAGCCTTTCCTAAACGCCTCATCTTGCCAATCAATAAAATTGAGACCGGGATGACCGGCTTGCAACCAACGATCATCATACATATATCGGGTATCTACCTCATCGTCCGACAGGCCCAGGATTTGTCGACGTTCTGCACTCGACTGTGCTGCGGTGCGCCCTTCTCCGGAATTTACCCATTGCGCATTGATCATTTCGACCGCGCGATCAATCCATTCATCCGCACTTAACATATCTAGTTTTTTGCTACGTTCGTTATAACCAACATAGGTGTTCAAGTTGATTGCCGGTTTCCCTGTTTTGCCCTTTTTTGTGGTGATAATGACCACTCCATTTGCTGCTCGCGAGCCATAAATGGCCGCAGAAGAAGCATCTTTTAGTACCTGAATGGATTCGATGTCATTTGGGTTAATATTGTCAAGTGGATTTCCGGATGAATAGCCTCCATTAGCATTCGGCGTAGCTCCGGAAAGAGGGAAGCCATCTAATACATACAAAGGCTCATTTCCGGCAGATATTGAACCAACCCCCCTCACCTGTACGCTCAAACCTTGTCCCGGATTACCCGTCGTTTGTTTCACCCGTACACCAGCCATTTGCCCAACCAAAGCCTGGTCGACCCTCGGAAGCGGGCGCTCCGCTAACTTTTCTGTATTCATTGAAGTCACCGCACCGGTAACATCTGCCCGCCTCTGCTGACCGTAGCCAACGACAACTACCTCTTCCAGCCCTTGGCTATCCGACTCTAGCTCGATATGCAAGGTCGACCCGGTCACGACAACTTCTTTGCTTTTATAGCCTACATAAGAAAGGATTAAGGTTTCTCCACGCCTTGCCTGAATAGAAAAACTACCCGTAGTATCGGTAGTCGTCCCTGTTGTCTTCCCTTTTATCAAAACCGACACACCGGGAAGTGCATTGCTGTTATGGCTATCAATAACTTTGCCTTTTATCGCTGTTTCTTGTGCAGATACATTCCCCAAGGATAGGCTGAGGAAAAAAAGCAATTTCATCGACATACACCTGCATATCCGCAGCAGCACCAGCCAATGCTTTTCGATTAGATTCTGATCACATTTTTGGTTCATAGGTAAAACATCTTTTATTGTTCTGTCCTTCGGTTAGCATACAAACTGACTCACGCCTCGTTATAATTACTCCTTGTACGGATTAAAGATGATCTGACCGTAAATCAGTTTACTATTTATTGGTTAGTTTTCGTCTTTAATAAAAGACAATTAGACAATTATAAGAAGGCCTCTACAAGCTGGCATCCTGCTGTATCCTGCCTTAGACTTAAGTTGTGTAAAAAAAGGCCTTTAAGTGCCTTCTGAGTACGTATTGATGGTCGATTAAAAATACGCAATCGTTTCCGAAGACTAGCAAGGAAACGATATGGCCTAAGCTGCCCTTTAGTTAAAAAGGTTATGAAGCAGGTGTTTTTTGCGTGGGGGCGTAGTATTTTAGTTCAATAATATCGTTTGGAAAAGGCAAGCTGTTCCAAGACGGGTGGATTGCCAGGGCAGTGCCAATAGCGGTGGCCTGTGCCATAGAAGCTGCAAAGACCTCAAGATGGGAAAAGGCATCGGCTAATAGGTTCATGTAAATGACATTCTTACCAAAGCCCCCATCAACAAATAGCCGTTTTATTCCTGTTTCCCCGACTGCTAATTCAGTAGATGGCTTCTGTGCAGCCACCAAATCGATCATAAACTGGTGATATGCCTCAATATCCGAATTAAAAGCGGATAGATCTCGCTGACCAAATTTAGCCAGTTTCTCTTGTGGCGAACCCGAATCGAGCGTCTCTTCTCTTTTTTTAAGCTTTTCTACTAGAGCAGCCCGGTAGTTCATTTGCTTAAACTTAGCTGTCGATACATTAAAATGAGCAGCAATACGCCGAATCTGCTGTTCGTGTTCGTATCCTGCAAATAACCTGGATGCTTTAACCGGTTTACCCTGATAATGGATATAACACAAGCAATCTTTCTTTAGATCAGAAGAAGTTAACGGCTCATTACTAAAGGGATTTAAGCTAATACACCAAGTACCGGTTGAAAGCAAGACAAAAGGTTTGGAAAAACTGATCAGATAAGGAATTAACGCGGCAGAGCTATCATGGAGACCGGCGCCTACAGCATAGTTATTGCCAGGGAAAGAGGCCGGAAATACAGCGTTTGCCTGCACGATAGGTGCCAGCTTGTCTAATATCCCCTCAATCCGTACCCATTCATGGTAGTCGTTTTTTGTAAAATCCCACAGATTGGTATGGCAACCGATACTGGTCATATCCGAATACACTTTACCGGATATGAGAAAACTCATGTATTGCGGCAAATGTAGTGCTTTATACACCCGACGATAAACTTCTGGCTTTTCATATTTGAGGCGGTATAGCTGCATACCCACATTTAGGCTCCCTAGTACCGGTGAAGCCGTTTTTAAGGCGAAGTTATCTTTCCCTCCATAGTTATGATAAAACTTTTCCTGTAGTTCTTCTGGATAAGGTTTCAAGTAATTGTATAATGGGGTAAGCGGTTTACCATGCTCATCAATATATACAAAACTGGCACCATAAGTAGAAAAATTAATCGCTTTAATTTCGAATTCCGGACGCCTAAAGACCTCATGTAAGGAATCAAAAACCGACAAACGAAGACTGGCTAAGTTCTCGCAGGGATCCCCGTCTTCATCAACCGTTTCTGTGAAACGTGCTGATCTTTCAAAAACAATTTTATAGCGTTCATCGAAGAGAAACAATTTTTTATTTGTTTTCCCGACATCAAATATGGCTATAACTGGTATTCGTTTCATAATCAGCTCTCAGCTATTAGCTCTCAGCTTTATTTTTGTTTTTATAATCCTGTTGCCACCGTTTTTGCCCCTCTCTCTTTCACCAATTGTTCGCGCACATTTAACGTCCTAAACAATCCTATCGGATCAAGGGCTCCACCGGCACGGTAACGGGCCTCTGCCACAATAGCCCGAACATCGGTACGAAAAGCATCTTGCAAGATTTCCTGTGCCTTAGCTACATCGTTTTCTTCCTGTGCTTTCATTAATGCTTCACGATCTACCAGCAAAGCCTGGGTATAGGCTATCATAATCGCCTCAACCGACTGTAGTAAATCTTCTAACGGATCTTTTACGTTGTGAGAAGCATCGATCATCCAGCCTAAATCCTTGGCGTGATCCATATTTCGGGCATTCATTCCTTCTACGAGTTCATTGAAGATTAAAAATAACTGATAAGGCTTAATACTTCCGGTAGTCAGATCATCATCTCCGTATTTGGAATCGTTAAAGTGGAAACCACCCAATTTGCCTTCCATCAACAACAAAGATACAATCTGTTCGATATTGGCATTAGGTAAATGATGGCCCAAGTCAACCAAGGTATATGCTTTAGGACCAAGCTTATTGGCGTACAAAAAGGATTGACCCCAATCGCCCACCGTGGTGGAATAAAAATTGGGTTCAAAGGCTTTATATTCGACAAACATTTTCCAGTCTTCCGGAAGGGCGGCATATACGGCTGTTAAGCTTTCCAATGTCCGCTGAAATGCCTTACGGAAATTGAGTTGCCCTGGAAAACAAGAACCATCAGACAACCAAACAGTAAGCGATTTGGACCCTAATTTTACTCCATGTTTAATTACTTCTATGTTATGATCGACAGCCTGCTTCCGCACGGCCTCATCCACATGCTGCATCGATCCAAACTTATAACTTAAGGGCTGCCCAGGTTGATCCTGGAACGTGTTCGAATTCATGGCATCGAAAGCGAGTCCAAATTGTCCGGCCAAAGCCTTAATTGCATCATCATCCTTTGGAATATCCCATGGTATGTGTAGAGAAATGGCACCACTAGAACGGTTCAAGGCATGTAACAGTCCTACATCTTCAATTTTCTCCTCTAAGCTTCGTGGTTCCCCCCCTCCGGAAAAGCGGCCAAATCGGGTACCTCCGGTACCTAAGGCCCAACTTGGGATAGCGATTTGAAAATCAAGCAACTTCTGGATAACCGGCTCGGGGTTTGTTAACGTTTCTTTTAGAAAATCTAACTTCTTTTGATGTTTATCCAGGCCTTCAGCGTTATGATCGTCAATTTTATATTTTTCTAAGTACATAATCGGTTCTTGTTTTATTATCCCTCATTTTATCCTTAATAAAGTAAATATACCCTTTATCGTACAAAGGCCATAGCTACGCCCCCGTCCACGTTAAGTACATTTCCGGTCGACTTATTCAGCAAACCGCCAACAAATGCAAAACAGGCATTTGCTATATCCTCCGGTAAGATAATTTCATTTAACAACGTGCGCTTTGCATAGAATGCAGGCAGTTCTTCCACACGAATACCGTAAGCTTTAGCCCGCCCTTCGGCCCATGCACCTTCCCAAATTTTACTATCCGAAATAACCGCATCTGGATTAACAACATTTACCCGTATTTTATCGCCCCCTAATTCAGCCGCGTTTAGGCGGCTCAAGTGCAATTGGGCAGCTTTTGCTGAACCATAGCCGGCATTGTTCGGACCGGACACCAAGGCGTTTTTGCTGACAATATTGAGGACATCTCCGCCGATGGCTTGCTTGCGCATGATGGTCACCGCCCCTTGGGTAACTTTAAACTGCCCTTTGACCAATACATCGTACAACAGATCCCAATCTTTATCAGTATGTTCCAATAAAGGTTTGGAAATGGAGAGGCCTGCACAATTGACCACAATATCTACTCCACCAAAAGCCAAACTAGCTGCCGAGAAGGCTTGTGCAATATCCGCATCGGCCGTTACATCCAGTTTCGTCGTCGTATATACATCTTTACCAAACCGGTTCTTAAAATCAGCATCTGCTTTTTGTAAGCGCTCTTCGTCATTATCGTTAATGACCACCACTGCACCTTCTTCAGCAAATTTAACAGCAATGGCTTTACCAATACCACCTGCACTTCCGGTTACCAACGCAATTTTACCCGATAAGGCCTTGGGCTTGGGCATCCTTTGCAATTTGGCTTCTTCTAAAAGCCAATATTCAATATTAAAGGCCTCCTGACGAGGTAAGGAAGTATATTCCGAAACGGCCTCTGCACCCTTCATCACATTGATGGCATTGATATAAAACTCGGCAGCAACCCTTGCCGTTTGTTTGTCTTTTGAAAAAGAGAACAACCCAATTCCAGGATATAAAATAATAACCGGATTTTTGTCTCTTATCGCCGGGCTGTTGGGGTGTTTACAGCTTTCGTAATACTCGGTATACATTTCACGATAAGCGGTAAATGCAGGCCTTAATTGCTCCCTAATTTTTTCCGTGTCAGACAGGTCGGCATCGGGTGCTAAATCCAACACCAGCGGACTGATTTTTGTACGCAAGAAATGGTCGGGACAACTGGTCCCCATGGGTGCCAATCTAGCCAAATCATTGGAGTTAATAAATTCAAGCACCCGTTCATCATCGGTAAAATGCCCTACCATATGGCGTTCGGAAGAACAAAATCCACGCAATAGCGGAGCAATGGCAGCAGCCTGACTTTTCCTTTTTTCTTGGGGTTCACCGGCTATTTTAGTGCCGCCAAAAACTGGTCTTTTTTTTCCATAATGCTGTTCCAGATATTCCGCACAGGTTTCAATGACCTCCAAGGTGTTCACATAACTTTCGTGGGCTGTGTCTCCCCAAGTAAACAAGCCGTGAGATCCTAGCATAATACCTCTAATGTTGGGATTTTCGTCGAGGCATTGCTTTAATTTCAATCCTAAATCAAATCCCGGGCGTTGCCATTCTACCCATCCAATGCTACCCTTAAATAACTCTTCAGTTATTTTTTTTCCATCTTTAGCCGCGGCAATTGCTATAGCTGCATCGGGATGCAAATGATCAATATGCTTGAAAGGCAAGAAACCGTGCAGCGGCGTATCTATAGAAGGCGCTTTCGAGGCCAAATCATAAATGCAATGATTGAAAAGTTCGACCATTTCATCCTCATGTTCGATACCTCGGTATACGTTTTTAAGGTTGCGCAAACGATCAACATATAATGCAGCCAAACCACTTCTCTTCAAGGTACCCAAATCGCCTCCCGAACCTTTAACCCACATCACTTCCACTTCTTCGCCGGTTAAGGGGTCTTTTGCCAAAGCCTTACAAGACGTGTTTCCTCCACCAAAATTCGTTAACCGTAAATCGGCTCCCAATAAATTAGAGCGGTAAATTAAAAGGGCTACTTCATCGTTACCTAGGCGAGCCGCCTCTTCCTCATTCCAAAGATAACTTACATGCTTAAATGTGTTTTTCTTGTTATCAGACATATTGATAAGTATTCAAAAATTAAATTCTCTTTTTATTTTAACCCAATTCTTTTGCGAAACCTACAATTAAAACGGAAATAATAATGACCGCAATACCTGCGAAAATAGTTGCATAGGTTTTTTTTGTCACGCCTTTCCATTCTTTTAAAACAATGCCCCACACATTGGCCAATAGGATAATAAACGCCATGTGCAAAATCCACGAACTGGCACCGTTACCTAATTTACTTTCTCCCATTCCATAAAAGAAAAACTGTAAGTACCAGGTCGATCCGGCCAATGCACACCATATATAATTTTTTAATAATGGAGATTGTTTATTCAAATAATCACCATAGGTTTTATTGCGAAGGTTGAGCGCAATACACCAGATTAAATTGGTGGTTAACCCTCCCCATAAGACAACGATATAAGTTACATTGTTTTGGAAAAGGAATTCTCCTTCGCCAGGGTGGCTATTCTTCCACAATTCGTTAGCCACATTAGCCATGGGTTTACCCGCTTCCAGTCCAAAATTAAAACAGGCACTCAGCACTCCAGAAACGATAGCAACTAGCAGGCCCAAGCTTAAATTAAATTCGGTATTTCCGCTAGCATCCTGATGCCCTCCTAAATCACGTTCTTTCCGTACACCGGCCAATCCGCATAGATATATTCCCAATACGCAAATGGCCAGTCCGGCCAAAGTCAACAAACCCCAGGTAGTCGAAAAAAATAAACCTATACCATCTTTCCCCTGCGCCGGGAAATAGGCGTAGTAAATTGCGGGAATCATTGACCCGATCACCATACTTAAACCAAGCATGATGCTGCTTCCCAGCGAGACACCCAAATAGCGAACACCCAACCCGTAGGTTAGTCCTCCGATACCCCAGAGCAAACCAAATAAGTACGTATAACCCAATATGGAAAATGGTGTTTGTTGAATAATAATCCAAAAATCAGGTATAGTGAACCAAGCAGCTAAAAAAGGAACAATAAGCCAAGAAAATATCCCCCCCGCTATCCAAAAACTTTCCCATGCCCATCCTCTAACTTTTTTATAGGGAATATAAAAACTACTGGAAGCAAAGCCTCCTATGAAATGGAAGAATACTCCAAATAACGCCTGCATAACAACGATCTATATAGGTTTTAATCTGACTTAGTTTTACTGCTATTATAAGTTATATCATGCTGATATGGAACGCAAGATAAAGGAAGTCCATTTTCTAACTGTCATGCGCTGTTATGAGAACGCTTCATTTTTTCTTAACTTTAGTCATGGCAGCTTAAAAACACCATTAAAATTTCATTAATTCCGCTGATCTCCCTAGAAATCGTGTTTTTTTATAGTAGGTTTGTAGCATAAAGCATACATCTACCAATTATACTAAATGTGATATAGGCAGGAGATAAACCGTTAGGTGTCGGTTCATTTCCTTATGACCTCAAAAATATACTCAAATGAAGATAAGACAAGCTTCGATTGAAGATTTGGAACCCCTAGCGTCGGTTTTTGCTAGCTATAGAGCATTATCCGGCTCAGACGATGCGAGCAACGATGGGAAGGATTTCCTAAGAGAACGACTGACAAAAAAAGACTGTGTGATTTTTCTTGCGCTTATTGACAAGGAAATTGTTGGTTTTACACTGCTGTTCCCATTTTTTACACCGGCAGGAATAAAAGAGATGTGGTTATTGAACGACATCTATATTGCTGATGAATACCGTCATCAAGGGGTTGCCCAATCCTTATTAAGCGAGGCTGTATTTTACAGTAAAAAAACCAAGAAATGCAAGGTTTATTTAGCTACCAAATTAGATAATATCAATTCGCAGACCCTCTTTGAAAAATTCGGATTTAAACGGACGGATTATATTAACTACGAATTTATGACTGAACATAAACCGTAATTGAATTGGCAGGTTTGTAAAGTTTTTACCGTATAAGACACACCCCATTATTAAGGCTGTGTTCTAAGCTTGGTGCCAACTCCGAAGCCGACTACTCGCCATGATTGTGTCCTGATGATTAGATCATACATAAAAAAGCTACCCTTTTTTGGGCAGCTTTTGCTCGTTTCAAAATCATTGCTTTATTGAAGATCCTGAGCAGTCAAACTAGGATTAATCTCCTGATTTACCGCTACCAGTTTTAGTGGAACCGGAATATTCGCGTTTTTAACAGTGGTAACTGAAGGTAACTGAATGCCATTATATGCTTTGTATTCTTTAATTTCTACATCACCTCCAATGGCACTCTCCATTTTTACCTTAAGACCGGTAGCCACGCTAAAATAACTGGTTATTTTCTCTCCCTCGGGAGTAGTAACAATCACCTTATAGGTATCTTCATCATTCACTTTCACAATACCGTCTAAGGCCAATTCGGTGCCATCGTTAGCATAATTCAATTCCGGAAAAATTTTTAACATCCCTTTTAACGACTTGAATAGTTCGGCCGGCGCTTCTTGCTCCTGCCCTTGGCCAGACATCATTGCCTTATCCGGGTTTACGACGATTTTAGATATCATTTGTGTACCCATGCTCATGGTTTGTATAGCAATAGGTTTGGTTTGATCGACTACCAATTTAGCGACAATCTTCATTCCTTGTATTTCGGCTTCCAAGATGCTTTTAAACGTTTTTACCCCATTCAACTTTTCCTTGCCTCCAATAGCTTCTAAGTAATTGCTAATCACCTTATCTGCAGTGACGTTGGTATCCGTAACTGCGGTTTTAACCTCCGGATCACCCGTGTTGGTATAATACGCGATTTCGCCAAACTTCCCTATTTTATCTTTAAATGCATCTGTGTTTCCCACAATAACGACATAAGCCTGATTAGGCTTGATATATTTGGGAGCCAGCTGGTGCAATTGCGTTACGGTAACAGCATTTAGATTTTTCAGGTAATTCTTATAGTAATCCTTGGAGAGTTGGTACCTTTCGGTATTGATGGCAAAACGTGCAATCGTCGCAGGTTGCTCTAAAGATCGCCCAAAACTACCGCTCAATATGGCTTTGGAAGACGCCAACTCTTCCGTGCTGATCGGTTCTTGTTCTATACGTTTCAACTCCTCCAACAAATAATGCACAGCGCTATCTGTTACTTCCGTCCTGACGCTAATATCCGTACCAAATGAACCAACCAATTTATCTGAAGAGATGGTAGAATAAGCACCATAGGTATAGCCCTTGCTTTCTCTTAATGTTTGAAATAAACGCCCGGCAGAACCTCCTCCTAATATATTATTTAACAGCTGAACGGGGATGGCATCTGGGCTATTTTGTTTGAGTTGTACAGGGTAGGTTACGTTGATGATCGATTGTACGCTGGCCGGCCGATTGACAAGGATTACTTTATTCTTTTCCGGGGTGCTCGGCACAGGCCATTCGTGTTTAGGCACTTCTTGTTGCTGCCAAGTCCCAAAATATTGTTTAACCAATGTTTCTGCCTGGCTTTTGGTAATATCCCCTACTATAGCCAGATAAGCAATATTCGGACGAAAGTAGCGCGCATAATAGTCTTTTATATCGGCTAACTGAATATTCGACACCGTTTTTTCCGTTTCTACCTCTCCGTAAGGATGATCTTTACCGTATAACACCGCATTGGAAACAATAGTGGAAATGGCATTAGGATCATCCTTCATGCTGGCAATACCGGAGATCTCTTGCTTCTTTAATTTATCCAGCTCACTTTGTGGAAAAATGGGATGTAATAAGACGTCAGAAAACAGCGTCAGTAACTTGTCCTGATACTTGGTCAGTGAGCTGGCATTCGCCGAAGTTGAGTTAAAAGATAACTGTGCGCCGATCATATCAATCTCATTATCCAACTGATCTTTGGTTCGATTGGCGGTTCCGCCCATCATCATTCCGCCCATTAAACTGGTTAACCCCGCTTTATCACCTTCCAGCAATGGATCACGGTCGAGCACCAAAGAAAATGTGACTCTCGGCAACTTATGGTTTTCAACTACAAACACTTTTAGGCCGCTTGGAAGAGTAAACGTTTCTGCATCGCCAATATTGATCTGCGGGGCAGGCCCTGGTTCGGGGTATTTTGTACGGTCAACCTGGGCATGGGCCGATCCCATAGCCAGAAATAAGAAGATATATAAATAATAAATACGCTTCATAATAGTTTTGTTTATGCTAAAAATTTAGCCAATTCGTTCAAGGATTATTTTTTCTGATTAGCCTGTTTCGGCAGATAGTGTAAAACCACCCTTCCTTCTTTATTCAAATAAGTTTTTGCAACGCGTTGTATATCGGCCTTCGTAACCTGGTTGTATTTCTCGAGTTCTTCATTGACCACGTTCGGGTTTCCGTAATATACCGCCGCTTCTGCCAAACTTTGTGCAATCCCTGCTACTGATGCATTACGATTAACAAACGAAGTTTCGACCTGTGCTTTTAATTTGGCAAAGTCTTCATCGGTAATACCTTCTGCTTTTACCTTCTCGATCTGCTCATCGATAGCTGTTTCCAGCGAATCCACGTTGATGCCCATATTGGCAATGCCTAAGAATAAAAACAATCCCCCATCTTCCAAGTCTAAAGGAAAGGCGACCATTTCTACGGCCTTTTGCTGTTTATCCACAATTTCCTTGGTTAACAACGAACTTTTTCCTCCGGTTAGATAAGTTGATAACATATTTAGGGCATAACTATCGGGACTGTCTTTTCGCGGCATGTTGTATGCCTCAACCACTGCAGGTAATTGAATATTGTCGTAAACGACGTCCCTGATTTCCTGATTGCGCTTAGGTTCTGTTATATGGGGTCTATAAATTTCTTTCGTTCCTTTAGGAATTTCATTGAAATACTTTTTAATCCATGCTTCCGTTTGCGCGTAATCAATGTCGCCTGCAACGGTAAGTATTGCGTTATTAGGCACATAGAATGTTTTATAAAAATCCATAAACTCGCTTAGGGAAGCTTGGTTTAAATGTTCCATCGAACCGATTGGAGCCCATTGATAAGGATGTTTATGGTAGGCTCTTTTTAGAGTCTCCAAAAGAAAGGAGCCATAAGGTTGGTTGTCATATCGCTGCCTTTTTTCTTCTTTTACCACTTCCCGTTGTGTTTCCACACCTACCGAATCAATCTTGGCATGCAGCATCCTTTCGCTTTCCATATACAAAGCGGTTTCCAGATAATTGGAGGGCACCACTTCGTAATAATACGTTTGGTCGTTAGAAGTAAAGGCGTTTAAGGTTCCGCCGATACTTTGGATTTTTTTCATGTACTCGCCGCGACCGATGTTCTCGCTTCCCTCGAACAGCAGGTGTTCAAAAAAATGAGCAAAGCCCGTCCGGCTTGGATTTTCATTTTTGGAGCCAACATGATAAAGAACCGAAACAGAAACAATTGGCGTTGCTTTATCTTGATGCATAATCACTTTAAGCCCATTATCGAGCTGAAGCTCCTTAAATTGAATCTGCGTCTGCGCCCGAGCTTGAAAAAGAAGACCCAGACCAAGTGTAATGATTCCAATAAATAATTTACTTTTGTACATATAGATCGGTTAAGGCTTAAAACAATAGGCCCGACCTTTAGACTCATCGTAAAGGTCGCACTCTCCTGTTTCAATGCAGTAAATAAATTATAGCAGTAAACAAATTTCTGTTCTGCTTAGTTACAAACATAACTAAATTGCCCCATGATTGCAATGCATTTATTATTGTATTTGTTGGCCTTTGCCAGCATCATTCCAGATCGAGCTGTTAATTAACCATATCTGCATCATTCCGGAACGGATTAAGGTAAATAAACTTGGCCATTGAATGCAATTTTTTTACAAACGACTACGGATTCTAACATGAATTTTGATAAAACCAGCTACCTAAGGGACGTCAAATTAGTGTACAAAAAAACATACACCTCATTTGGACAAGCCTTGCTCTTATAAACGAAAAGACCATTTGTTTTTACAACACAAGGATTTTATTTTTTGGCACGATTAATGTTTGTTAGAGGATAGGTTTAGGTTGATTTGAAACTTAGGTTTCACCCCACTCCCAAAGTGGGGTTTTTTGTTTTTATGGAGGGGTAGCGATTTTTTATCGGCAAAAAATAAACATATGCAAATAAACCTTTTCGTAGAAACTCCTTCTAATATGTATGTTTTACCTAATGAACGTTTATATGAAACTATTAAAAAAATGCAGCTACTTTTTGCTGATAGCAATCGCTACATGCGCGTACACAACAGCCTCTGCTCAACGTCATCATGATAACCGTCGCCAAGGATACACTAAACAGACCAACCGAGGACATGATGGTGATAATCGAAAAAGTTATAAAATAAGTAAAAAAAATTACAAAGTAAGTAAAAAACAATGGAACCGCGGTCACAACAGCAGAACAAATTATGTACAGCATTCCCGTAATGCTTATGTTCGTCATGCTGGTCGCCCCGTTGTCCGACACACCCGTCCAGTTCCTGCGTTTCGTCATGGTACTCCCTATTGGGCTGCCAGACATCGTTATCAAGGAAATCATCACGTCTATTTTAGGGATTACCGTACATTTTATGACCCTTATCGAGGCGGTTACGTATATTGGACCAACAGTAGATGGGTGTTTTCGCCAACCGTTCCTGCTTTTTTGGCTCACGTGAACTTAAATACAGCAAGGATACAATTAATGGCCGACATTCCATTGGGCAGGCATCCCGAGTATTATTATGACAGCTATGCGGAGGCCTATCCGCGCAACGGCAGCATCTCTATTGGCATCAATTTACCTTTATAAGGCTTTTCGTTGAAAACAAAGCAGGGCCCCGGAAATTCCGGGGCCCTGCTTTGTTTTCAACGAACATTATTAGGCACAGGCTATTTGATATAACCCGATTAATCTTTATAGATTTTAATTTCTATTTTACCGTCTGCCGTGATGGATCCACGGTACATGCCTGCAGTATTGAATGGCATGGACATATGCCCATCCTTATCCAAAGCAATTAATCCACCGTCACCTCCTGCTTTTTCGACCTTCTTTAACGCTTCTCTTGCTGCATCCTGCACAGACAACCCTTTATAAGTCATGAGCGCCGCTATATCATAAGCTACCACGTTCCGTATATAAAACTCTCCCCATCCTGTACAGGAGACGGCTACGGATTCGTTGTTTGCATAGGTCCCTGCACCAATGATGGGCGAATCGCCAACCCTACCATAACGTTTATTGGTCATCCCGCCGGTGGATGTACCTGCGGCAAGATTACCTTCTTCATCCAAAGCAACGCAACCTACCGTTCCAAATTTTTCGTCGACATTAACCGTCCCTAGTCGTGTGGGCCGCCGGGCCGCCTGCTTATTGTCCCCTTTCTCCCGCTGCAATACTTTCTGCAATCCCTCCCACCGTTCGGGAGTATAAAAATAGCTAGGATCAACAAGGGCCAAACCCACTTCTCCAGCAAAAGCTTCGGCTCCTTTTCCTGTTAGCAGCACATGCTCCGACTTTTCCATTACCGCCCTCGCTGCGCTGATAGGGTTTCGGATGGTCGTAACGCCGGCGACAGCGCCCGCACGTAAATTTTTTCCATCCATAATAGCGGCATCTAATTCATTGCGACCGTCATGCGTAAAAACGGCACCTTTCCCTGCATTAAAAAGTGGCGAATCTTCTAAAATATGAATAGTCGCTTCGACAGCATCAAGCGCATCTCCTCGCTTTTTAAGCACATCGTATCCTGTTTGAAGTGCTTTTGTCAATGTTTCGCGATAAGCCCGCTCTTTTTCGGGTGTCATTGTGCTTTTCAAAATCGTACCTGCACCACCGTGAATAACTAAGACATATTTCTCTTGTGCATTTATTGATAGTTGCATCAGAAAAATGGTAAAAAAAAGAAAACAAATGCGGAAATAATAGTTGAAATACCTCATATTTTATCTATTTAAAAGGTAAATTTATCACAAATATGGTACAGTTCAATTACAATTAGCTTATTGGTTGCCGTTTTGTTCAAACTATTTTCTTTGACAGATCAACAAATACTGTTTATCTTTTTCATTTAAAGCTTTCTTTTAACCCTTTAATCCGTGTATAGCTAATTCTATTTGTTGTTTTGCAGCTTTCATATCAAAGAAAGTTTATCTAAGTTTGTTACAAAAAGTCCGTGATCCCGCATCGGGGGGCTGGGTAAGCGTTTTTAATTTTATAGCAAAAAAGAAATCGTAAATCAAATGGATTATCAAAAAATTTTAGCTGAGGCTTCTTCTTGGGTAAAGTCGTATATCGCATCGCTACCTAACCCCAATTTAAGTTTTCATAATGACACCCATACTTTCCAGGTAGTCGAAGCCGCAAAAAAAATTGCCACTTATTACAGACTTAATGAACGCGACTCCTTTATTGTTGAGGTTGCGGCCTATTTCCACGACTTAGGTTATTGTACCGGAACCGCTGAAGGACATGAATCCAGAAGCGCAGATATTGCTGAGCAGTTCCTTAAGGAAAGAAATGTAGATACCGAGGTTATTTCGATCGTAAAACGTTGTATTGAAGCCACACGTATGCCTCAGCATCCGGAAAATTTATTGGAACAAATTGTCTGCGATGCCGACTTATTCCATTTGGGCTATGCAAACTTCGATGAACGGAATAAATTGATGCGAAAAGAGGCAGAGGCTATAGCCGGACATCCGATCAGTAAAAAGGAGTGGCGGAAAAAGACGATTTCGCTAATGGAGCGTCATCATTACCACACTGAGTATGGACAATTATTTTTAAATCAAAAAAAACAGGAAAATTTAACCGCGTTAAAGCGAAAAGATGAAGAAGAACCCGATGGTGAAAAGGTTTCAGAAAAAAAGAAAGAAAAAAATGGACGCCCTAGCCGTGGCATAGAAACCATGTTCAGGATTACCTCCACCAATAACCAACGGCTCAGCGACATGGCCGACAACAAGTCGCATATCCTCATTACCGTCAATTCCATTATCCTTTCGGTTGTTATCGCCATGCTGATAAGAAAACTGGACAGTAACGAACACCTTATCCTTCCCACAATTGTGTTGCTGGTAGTCAGTCTGGCCACCATGACCGTGGCGATTCTAGCAACTCGCCCCTCAATTCCTAATATTACCTATACCGCCAAAGACGTAAAAGAAAAGAAAGTGAACCTATTGTTTTTTGGAAATTTTCACAAAATGGACCTGGAAGACTATAACAAAGGAATGCGGGAAGTGATGGAAGACAGCGACTACCTGTACGGCACGTTAATTAAAGATGTCTATTCACAGGGTGTCGTATTAGGACGTAAATACCGGCTGCTACGTTTGGCTTATAACATTTTCATGTTCGGCTTAATTTTATCGGTGATTAGCTTCGTCTTTATCGTGGTTTGGTATGCTTAATAATGGGTTATGGCGAACAAAAAACTGTTTTTTAATCGAGATTTAAGTTGGCTATCCTTTAATAACCGTGTATTGATAGAAGCTGCAAAAGAGGAGGTTCCGTTATTGGAAAGGATGAAGTTCATGGCTATTTACTCTTCTAATCTGGATGAGTTTTATCGGGTACGCATGCCTGTTATCATGGCCCTAAAAAAAATTAAAGAAAAACAGATCCTTGATCTTCCTCATTTCGGCAAAAGTCTTTACAAAAAAGCAAGCAGCATGATCCATAAACAGCAAGAATACTTCGGTCAACTGATTAGCCAAAAGATTATACCGAAACTTGCCGAAGAGAACGTTACGTTACTATATAACCAAACAATTCCAGCACTTATCCGCACAGCGATAGCCGACTTTTTCTACAATCAGCTGGCGGCTTATATAGAGATCAAGTATCTAAAAGAACAGCCTTTCTTTCCTGAAAATAATCGGCTTTATCTTGCCGTCTATTTTCAAACCGTTTCCGGAACCGCTTCCGATATCGCTGTCCTGAATATACCGTCGAACTATACCGACCGCTTTTTCGCTGTTAGTCAGCACGATCAGCAATATGTTGTTTTTATTGACGATATCGTTAAAGAAATGATACCATTTATTTTTAAGGCTAAACAAATTGCTGGCATCTATTCTTTTAAAGTAACCCGCGATGCCGAATTGGAGCTGGACGATGAATATCAAGGTGATATTGCTCAGGAAATTGAAAAACAAATACAGAAACGGGATTTTGGTTTAGCTACGCGCCTACTCTACCAAGCAGATATGCCCACGTATTGTCTGGAAATGCTCGTTCATGCCGCCCAACTAAAGCATGCCAATTTAATGCCGGGCGGCAACTACCATAACCTGAAAGATTTCTCTGATTTCCCGATCCAACTGGATAAATGGCGCTACCCGGTTAAGCAACCGATATGCTATTCGCCGCCCGCTAATCGGCCTTCCCTCTTTTCAGTGATAGAAGAAGAAGACCTATTGATTAATACACCTTATCAATCTTACGACACTGTATTACGTTTTTTTAACGAGGCTGTCATAGACGAACAAGTCGCAGAGATCTATACAACAATTTACCGCGTAGCCAACGACTCCCGTATTTTACATGCACTGATCAGTGCCGCCCGAAATGGAAAGCGAGTAACTGTATTTGTTGAATTAAAGGCGCGTTTTGATGAAGAAAACAATCTGAAATGGGCAAAAAAAATGGAAGTTTCGGGAATACGGATTATTTACAGCATTCCTAAATTGAAAGTCCATGCCAAAGTTGCTTTAGTTAAGAAAAAAGAAACAACAGGTGACGTGTCTTATCGTACTTTACTGGCTACCGGAAACCTCAATGAAAATACCGCTAGATTTTATACCGACCATATCTTATTAACGGCAAACCGGTCTTTTGCAGAAGAACTGGTCGATCTATTTGGATTCCTAACCAAACGTAAAATGAAAGAAGAAAACGATCATATTTCCTTTCAACATCTTTTGGTTGCACAATTTAACCTACTCCCCCAATTACTGGTATTAATTGACAAAGAAATAGAAAATGCACACCAGGGCCTGCCTGCTTCTATCGTTTTAAAATTAAACAACCTGGAGGAAGAAACCCTGATTTTAAAACTGTACGAAGCCAGCCGTGCAGGCGTAAGCATTAAGTTAATTATCAGAGGGATTTGCCGATTGAAACCCATGATGGAGGGATATAGCGAGAATATTGTGGTTTACCGCATTATCGATCGCTATTTAGAACACGGACGGATCTATCTGTTCCACAACAATGGGGATCCCAAAGTATATTTAGGTTCGGCGGATTGGATGGATAGAAACATTTATCGACGAATTGAAGTTTGTTTCCCTATATATGTTGACAAACTGAAACAGCAACTCATCGAAATTGTCCGACTACAGTTGAACGACGATCTGGCTGCGGTACAATTGGATAAAAAATTGAATAATATACCGAAAGAAAAGGTGATGAACATCCGCTCGCAAGAGGCAATTTACATGTTATTAAAAGAAAACGCCTATCACCCAATAGATTAAAACCAAGCACATGAAACGGATATATACAGTCTTTACCCTATTATTTACTTTAGTTGCCTGCGCGCAAAAAAAAGAGAAACAGTACAATTCTCCGGTTGGTTATGATTTCAATCGTCCCCAGATTATCGAGTTGCCGGATAAACTTCAAGAAATATCTGGCATTAGCTTTTACAAAGGAAATGCGCAAACCGTTTTTGCCGAACAGGATGAAGAAGGGAAAATATTCTATTTCCAACCAGATGCAAATCCATTAACGGTAAAAGAAAGTCGATTTGGAAAAAAAGGAGACTATGAGGACATCACCGTTTTAGACGATCTTTTTCTCATCTTACGAAGTGATGGAACGCTCTACTCCTTTCCATTTGCTCCCGACCCTGAACCAGCAGTTAAAGGAGTCAACGAATGGGCAGGATTATTACCAAAAGGCGAATATGAAGCGATGGCGGCAGACGAACAGCAATTGTATGTATTATGTAAACAATGCAATATTGACAAAAAAGGAGATCAAACCAGTGGTTACGTTTTTAATTTTGCATCCGGTTCCTTAAAACAAACGGCCTCATTTACAATCGATGGACGGCAAATTGATAAGCTGATTCCTTTGAAAGGAAAGTCATTCAGGCCTTCAGCATTAGCTAAGAACCCCTTTACTAAGGAGTGGTTTATTTTGTCGTCTGTAAATAGTTTATTGGTAGTGGCCGACGAGCAATGGCAAGTAAAGGCAGCTTATCGCTTAAATTCGAAATTATTTAACCAGCCGGAAGGCTTGGCTTTCGATAAAAACAGGAACTTATATATTAGCAATGAGGCCGGAGGAAAAAATGGTGAGGGAACAATTATCGTATTTCAATTTTCCAATTGATAAATTGTATTGTACGTAACAAAAGGCCACCTCAGTTATCCAATTAAAAAACAGCTAAATAGCATCCATTAAAGTATGAATTCAAAAGTTTTACATGCTATTATTCAGTTTATTTTTTTTAGTTTGGCTCGATTCGGAATGGCACAAGATGCTGTTGAAAGCCGAATTATCTTTATTGGAGATGCAGGTGAGATAAACCGCCAGCAGGAAACGCTTATTCCACAGGCCGCTGGCTTAATTTTGCCAAATAAAACAACGGTTATCTATCTGGGCGATAATATTTATCCAGATGGCATGGCCTTACCTGGAACGGCTAATGAAGAACCATCCAAGGCGATCCTGCGTTCACAATTTGAACCAATGCGTGCCAAACAAGCCCCCGTTTATTTTGTACCGGGAAATCACGATTGGGATCGCATGGGGAAGCAAGGTCTGCAGAAAATCCGCGCCCAAGGAGCTTTTTTAAAAGAGCAACAGGACACGCTGCTAAAACTGGTTCCCGAAAACGGCTGCCCTGATCCCGTTGAAATCCCTATTTCCGATCAGCTGGTCGTTTTGGCATACGATAGCGAATGGTGGCTTTTCCCCTATAAAAAGAGCAGCGGTGATATCGAATGCGCTTGCGAAAATTCGCAAGATGTGTTGGAAAGAATGGAAGAGCTGCTTTATAAAAACCGAGACAAAACCATTCTTCTGGCTTCTCACCATCCTTTTCGTTCTTATGGGGTACACGGAGGCTACTATTCCTGGAAAGACCATCTATTTCCGTTAACGGCCCTAAATAGCCATCTTTTTCTTCCGCTGCCTGTTGTCGGTTCGCTCTATCCTCTACTTCGATCAACTGTTTTCTTAAATCCGGAGGACCTGCACCATCCAACTTACCAGCAATTCGCACAAGATGTGGAGCAATTGGTTGATGATGTACCCAATATATTATATGTTGCAGGGCACGAACATGGTTTGCAGCTGATTAAAGATGGTGATAAAATGCAGCTGGTGAGCGGCGGCGGAGCGAAGGCATCTTTTCTTAAGAAAAGTAAAAAAACGTTATTTAAGGCACCCACACAAGGCTTCATAACCGTCGATCAACTTCATGATAAAAGTCTTAATATTACCTATTATGTCTATAAAAACAATCAGATAGAAGCAGCGTTTCACTATCAAAAAAAATATGACCAAACCGAAAAATGGATTGATTCGTTACCGTCAAATTGGGCCAGCCAAGATAGTATTGTTACCCAAGCCAATACCAAATACAACCAGGTAGGTCGTACCCACCGCAAGCTATTCGGTGAAAATTACCGGAAGGAATGGGCTGCCGACACCAAAGTGCCACTCTTGAAATTGTCACAAATCCGGGGCGGGATGACACCTTTGCAAAGAGGTGGAGGAATGCAAACGGTATCTTTACGCTTGCAGGATAAAAGTGGTAAAGAATGGGTTCTGCGCAGCGTCAATAAAAACACGGAGAGTTTGCTTCCCAAAGAACTTCAGCAAACTTTTGCCCGCGACTTTTTAGACGATGCAAACAGCGCGCAACATCCCTACTCTGCTTTAATGGTCCCCCCTTTGGCCGATGCTGTTCACGTTGCGCATGCAAACCCAATTATTGGTATTGTTGCTCCCGATTCGGCATTGGGAGTCTATAATCGGATATTTGCCAATACGCTATGCTTATTGGAAGAAAGAGAACCTTTGGGCGACTCCGATAATTCGCCTAAAATGCTCAAAAAAATCAATAACGACAATGACGACACCTATAAGGCGAAGACATTCTTAAGAGCACGATTATTGGATCTGTTGATCGGAGATTGGGATCGGCATGAAGATCAATGGCGCTGGGTTGATGAAAAGCAAGGAAAAAACAAGGATTACCTCCCCATACCAAGAGACCGCGACCAGGCCTTGCGCCTAACAGATGGCATATTTCCTTACCTGGCTTCCAGAACTTGGGTATTACCTACGTTGCAGGGTTTTGGTCCACAGATCAAAAACGTACGCTACTCTTTGTTTAAATCGCGTTTTCTCCATGCGCAACCGGAAAATCAGTTCAGTTATGCCACCTGGATGGAAGTTACAAACGACTTTACCGAAAAAATAACAGACAGCGTGCTGGAAGAAAGCCTTAAGCGCTTACCCGAATCGGCATATGCGCTCCGTCATGACTCGCTGTTTTCTTTTCTAAAACAGAGAAGGAACGCTATTCCAAAAGCCATGGATGAATATTACCGTTTTATTAATCGGATTGTGGATATTAAAGCCAGTAATAAAAAGGAATATGTAGTAATAACGGATGCCCCAAACAAAGGCCTTAAGGTAGTGATGCGTAAAATTAATAAAGAAGGTGAGGTAAAAGGCAAGTTGATGGACAAGACTTATGATCCGGAAATCACCAAAGAAATTCGTCTTTATTTGGCTAGCGGCAATGATAGTGTAATGGTAAACACTAAAAATTCCGACATCAAATTACGCATCATAGGCGGACAGGGACATAAGGATTACACGATTCAGGCAAGTAAACGAAAAATTAAATTGTACGATCGGGAATCTGGATCAACGATCTCGGGCGATTCAAACCGCATCAGTCAACGCCGCTCCAAAGACAGCACTAACGTTGCTTTTGTGCCAGTCAATCTATATAACGTTTGGATGCCATTAGTTACCGTAGGCTATAATGCAGACGACGGCATTATGTTCGGAGGAGGCTTCAATTATACCCATCAAAGGGGTTTTCGTAAAGCGCCTTTTGCCAACAGACAGCACTTCCTAATTTCCGGTGCACTGGCAACAGGAGCGGTAAAAATCAAATATAACGGCCAGTGGAAGGACATCCTGGACAAAGCGGATCTTTTAGTCGGTTTACAGATCAACGCGCCCAACAATACGCAAAATTTCTTTGGCCTGGGCAACAATACGGTTTATGACAAGGAAAATTACGAAATTCGTTATTATCGTTCACGTTTTAATCTTTACGATTTACACTCGGCCTTGCAGTGGACTTTTGACCGGAATACAACCTTTAGTGTTGGCCCGGCCTTTCAATTGTATTATTTTGATTCAGACGACAATGAAGGCCGCTTTATTCAGCAAAGCGCACAGCTTCATACCTACGATAGTTTAACCATTGCCAAAGACAAAATTTTTGCGGGTTTTCAGGCCAAATTCATTAAGGATACCCGAAACAATCAACTATTCGCCAGTAAAGGAGGATACCTTCAATTGGATGTAAAAGGATTAACCGGCTTAAATGCGTATGCGGAAGATTTTTTACAAGTAAAAGGTGAAATGGCTTTTTACACAAATATGAACAAAGGAGGTATTATCTTTGCCGATCGTATAGGAGGAGGAGCAACCTGGGGTAAGGCCGCTTTTTATCAATCCTTATTTTTAGGGGGCCAGAATAATCTTTGGGGATTTAGACAGTACCGCTTTGCCGGGGAGCGCTTATTTTTTAATAATTTTGAAATGCGAATCCGTTTAGCGCAAATAGGCAGTTACATCGTACCCGGACAATTGGGCTTAATAGGTTTTTATGATATGGGAAAAGTATGGGCCGAAGGGTATAATAGCGATCAACTTCACCAGGGTGTTGGTGGCGGTATATACTATGCTCCAGCGCAGATTGCCCTGTTACAGTTCGTAGCGGGACATTCTAACGAGGGCTGGTACCCTTATTTCACCATGGGTTTCCGTTTTTAAAACAGGTTTATTGACAAACAATGCGTACTGAGCTATTTGACATATTAGATTATAAAGAAGAGGAACATTTCATTCATTCTCTTGATATTCAACTCTCGTTAGACCCATTTATTGGCCATTTAAAACGGCTTATGGATGAGGGGAGTAAGGAGAGACAAGAAATATTTGGCTTTATTTTAGAGAAATTTGCACAAGCGGAAAAATTGCATGGGCCAATAGCTGAAACTAATTTATCTGGTTACGACGGAGCGCTGTTTTATGCTTACAACGTACTTGTCCCGGCTCTTCAGGAAGAAAAAAACAGTTATTGGGCATTATCTTATCCACTCGGTGCCAAAATATTTTATGGTACGGATAGCTTTTATAAGCTATTGACCCAACAAATATGTAACGAAACCTTCAACCAGTACAAAGCGACCGCCAAACATCAGCATATCGAGCGTGAAATTTATGCGCTTATCTTAGAACGCCTTTATCAAATTCCGGCAATTGATGTAGAAGACATGGTTTATTCTTTCGAGAATGAACAAACAGAATTGCGTCAATATTTTTCCATCAAAATCGACAAACGGTTCATTGAAATTACACCTAAAGGCGAATTACCGGATTTGGATTATAAAAAACTGCGACAAAACAGTATTCAGCAGTTCGACTGGAAAATCCTTAGAGAGCTGTTGCCACTTACTCTGTTCACTTTTCGCGGCTTTTCGGTAATCAACATCAATGAAATTACGGAAGAAAAGGTAATACAGAATATACGAGAAGTGGTGAGTTCTCATGCTTCTCAAGATGTACAAACCGATTATACGGGACTTACCGACTCGCTAAAAGTATTAATTGGCAACCAGCATGTTAAATTTGGTCTTTCGCCCATACTGCAACTGAACAATAAACCGATTTTGGATCAGGTATACATGCATGGCAGCATATTGCCTAAGCTGTTAAAAAAGAAAACCCGAAATTGCGAGCAGGCCAATATTTCGGAGGCATACCTTCTAAATCCACAGATCATTTTGTATAATGTAGGCATTGAGATTGGCAATAATTCCTTTAAATTTTTGGATGATCTTTCTGATCTTGGTGTAACTTCTTATGTATGCATTCCGTTGTATTACAATAACAAGGTTACCGGATTGTTGGAAGTTTATACCGACAACGGCCATACTTTTGATAAATTTACCATTGCTAAGCTAAGAAAAGTTTCCCCATTACTTGCCCAACTTTTATACGATGAAGCCCACCGCTTTAATGAACAAATTCAAGCAGTAATCAAAGAAAAATTCACTTCATTACAACCATCCGTACAATGGCGATTCAATGAAGCCGCTTACGAATACCTTAAAAAGATAAAACCCGATAAGCCAAAGCCGGTAATCGACAACGTAGCATTTAAACATGTTTATCCGCTATATGGCGCGATCGACATTCGCAACTCTACCATTGAACGCAATCGCGCTTTGATTGCAGATTTTAAAACCCAACTGCAGTTGCTTCAAAAGGTATTGCAACAAATTAAAAAGTTCCACCATATCGCCATCATCGATGAAATGGATTTTAACTGTAATAAGTGGCTGACGCAATTAGACCTGCAACCTATCGACAGTTTACAACCAAAAATTCGCGATTTTTTGGAAAAAGAAGCGTTCATGCTGCTTCAACATTTTAAAGGGAGCAATGCGCAGTTAGCGGAAATAATTAATCAATACGAAGAAGAAACACTACCGGATACAGGTTTAACGCACAAACATCGACGAGCACTGGAATCATCGATGGCCACGATCAATTCAGCAATCAACGGGTACTTAGAGTTACTGAATGAAGAGATCCAACAGTCGTATCCTTGTTACTTCGAAAAATTCAGGACCGACGGTGTGGAATACGATATCTATATCGGGCAATCCATCGCACCGGAAATTCCATTTAATTTACTTTATTTAAAGAATGTACGGTTGTGGCAACTTTCCGCTATGGCTGCAATTGCCAAAATCACCCATAGTTTACTAAATCAAATGGAAACACCGTTGGAAACAACGCAACTTATCTTCATTAACGGAAATGATATTGATATTAGCTTTAGGGTAGATGAACGGCGCTTTGATGTAGAAGGCTCGTATAATATTCGTTACCATGTCATTAAAAAACGTATAGACAAAGTGCATCTGAAAGATTCTTACGAACGTCTTACACAACCAGGAAAAATTGCCTTAGTGTATTATGACAGCAAAGATATTCGAGAATATCGGAATTACATTACCTATCTACAAGATAAAGATATCCTATTGGATGATGTAGAGGAACTGGAACTGGAAGAACTACAAGGCGTTAGCGGCTTAAAAGCCATTCGGGTCGGCGTGAAATATTAAAAACACCCTGTCAGTGTAATCCCTTGTATAGAAGGGCTTAAATTCCAGACGATTTTATCTTTCATCTTCAGCGGATTTTGAAATTTATTCCTCTCCATTCTCTTAACAACAGCTTTTGTACAAAACCAGGAAATCGCGCCGCCAAAAGCCATGTCGGAAACCCAATGTGCATCGGAGTAAAGACGGCTGGCCAACGTGAGTCCGGCAGTACTGTAAAAGGCGGCCTTTAAAAGGGGGCTTTCTACTCGTTCGGCCAATACCATGGCACTGATTGTAGCCACCTGTATATGGCCTGAAGGAAAGGAGTGATAAGCCGGGCTTGACGAAAAAGGCTTAAAAGCATAGGGCCCTACATTGGTTCCAGGACGTGCACGTCCTGGAATATTTTTCATTAACGTTTGGACCACACCGCTGGTTAGATAAGCCGTCGCGAGCATCAAACCGGTTTCTCTGGCCCATTCATTTTTAATGACCAAACCCGTTAGATAAAATCCGCCTGCCATTGCAAAAGCAGCATAAGGTTTTCCATAATGGAATCCCGCACGCTCCACTCCATCCCAGAATTTTGAATCCCTGTTCTGCCAAAAATGACGTACCGGCTTATCTACCAAAGTAAGCAAAGCAGTACCACCAAACACCTCGCCTACCTTCAGCCAATCTTTCCCGTTCCAACGGATAGGTGAAGAAACGGTATGAACGAAACCGTCGGCAAAACGGATCGCATCATTCGTTTGCTTTGATTGTTCCAGCGAGTCGGTATCAACCGAATCGATCTGTTGAATGGCAAAGGCATTTACTGCAAAAAAAAACGATATCAGGTTAAGGAAAAGCTGCTTTTTTATTGGCATGAATGAACATTATTTATCTCAAATACGTACTGCATTTGGGCGCAAGATATGTATTTTCGCTAAATTTAAAGTGTTAACCGTATACTTATTTCATAAATGAAATTTTCCATACAAATTATCGCTTGCTTATATCCTATATTTGTCTAACCATCAGGATAGCCCTATATGAGCGCAACAGCTATCCATAATTAAATATTACGTAAAGGCGATTGTTTATTCTATATCCGATCGTTCTGCAAATTAAGCATACACAAATGAAGTTACTTCTAGGCTATTTGAGCAAACATAAATGGCTTATACTATTGGCCTTATGCCTTGCTGCAATCAATCAAATATTTTCCCTGTTGAACCCGTACATTCTGGGAAATCTCATTATCGATCCTTATGCCAATAAGGCGCAATTATTTAGGGATAACCACGCCGATGCTGCATTCTTTAAAGGGATAACGATGGGATTACTGATGATCATCGGCGTAGCTATGGTGTCGCGAATTGCCAAAGCTTTTCAAGACTACGTGGTTAACGTAATCATTCAAAAATTTGGTGCCAAATTGTACACCGATGGGTTGAGGCATGCCCTTCGTTTGCCTTTTCAAGATTTTGAAGATCAACGGAGCGGAGAGACCTTATCGATATTACAAAAAGTAAGGGCAGATTGCGAAAAATTCATCACCAATTTTGTGAATGTTTTATTTGCAACAGTTGTAGGCATCGTATTCGTCATTATCGTTTCTTTTAAACTTAGCCCACTCCTACCTTTAATCTATCTGGTAGGAGCAGTTTCGTTGGCTTTATTGACCAGTTTCTTAAGTAGAAAGATTAAATATATCCAACAAAACATTTTAAGGGACACCAATGCTTTGGCTGGATCAACAACCGAATCCTTACGCAATATTGAGCTGGTAAAAAGCTTGGGTTTAACGCAACAGGAAATCAGCAGGTTGAATGATACAACCATGAAGATCCTGAAGTTGGAACTAAAAAAGGTAAAAAGTGTACGTTCGGTAAGCTTTGTACAGGGAACTTTTGTCAATTTTCTACAGCAGTGTATCATGTTTGCCTTACTCTTCTTTGTATTCCGTGACAAAATCACAGTAGGACAAATGATGATGATGCAATTTTATTCCTTTTTTATCTTCGGCCCTTTACAAGAGCTGGGCAATATCATTTTATCTTATCGGGAGGCAGAAGCTTCATTAGGAAACTTACAAGATTTGTTGAGCAGGGAAATTGAGTATCAGCCTTCTTCTCCTAAACCATTAAGTACCATCCAACAGTTAAGTTTCAATGCCGTTCGATTTCAACATCAATCAGCAATGAGGCCTGCTCTCGATGGTATTTCCTTTGATATCCGCAATGGTGAAACCATTGCTTTTGTTGGCCCATCAGGTTCCGGAAAAACAACGTTGGTTAAATTATTAGTAGGTCTTTACCATCCTACTTCGGGAGCTGTGTTCTATAACGATTATCGGGATGACGAAATTGACTTTGAAGAACTTCGGCATCAAATCGGTTTCGTTACCCAAGACACGCAGCTATTCTCTGGCACTATCAGAGAGAACTTATTGTTTGTCAACCCGGCGGCCACCGATGACATGATCCGGGATGTATTGCATAAAGCATCTGCAAATAGCATTTTGGAACGCGCGGAAAAAGGATTGGAAACCGTTATTGGGGAAGGCGGACTGAAGCTTTCGGGAGGAGAACGACAACGCTTGTCCATCGCCCGGGCCTTATTGCGCCAGCCACGTCTTTTGATATTCGATGAAGCAACTTCGGCATTGGATTCGATTACCGAAGAAGAAATATCAAACACCATCAGGCACATTACAGCCCAAAGGGACCACCTGACGATTATGATTGCCCACCGCCTGTCGACCATTATGTATGCGGACAAGATTTATGTATTGGAGCAAGGAAAAATCGTGGAAACCGGATCTCACCTGGAGTTGCTGGAATTGAAAGGTCTATACTATGCGATGTGGCGTCAGCAAATCGGTGAACGTAAAGACGTGCTGGCAGTTGGTTTCTGATCAAAATAAAGTTGCATGAACAACATGGATATACAGTATAAAGTAGGGTGTACACCCACTACCGCCGAAATTATTTCCTTATATGCCGATGCTGGTTTGAATAGGCCTATATCAGATCCTGACAGGATAAAAAAAATGTACGACTATGCCAACCTGATTGTCACTGCATGGGACGGAGATCAACTGATTGGAATAGCGCGCGCACTAACTGACTTTTGCTATTGCTGTTACCTCTCTGATCTTGCCGTAAAATCCAGTTATCAAAAGAAAGGGATTGGCAGAAAATTAATAGCCATCACTAAGGAAGAAATAGGCGAACAATCGATGTTGTTATTGTTATCTGCACCGAATGCGATTGATTATTATTCGCATATTGGAATGGAACATGTAAAAAATGGTTATATCATTAATCGGGAGAGATAAAAAGCCTTCATCCAGCCTTAGGCCGATCACAAAAGTACTCAACAATGATTAATTTAAGAACCATAAAAGAAAGTGACAACATTGCGCTCGCTAAAATTCTACGGGATGCACTGGATGAATTCAACATACCGAAAAAAGGCACTGTCTACACCGATCCTACTACAGACAATTTGCATCAGCTTTTTAAGGCTCCTGGCAGTACGTATTATGTGGTTGAAGAAAATGGCCGCATTCTGGGCGGCTGTGGCATTTTCCCAACCGAGGGTTTACCAGCAGGATATGCCGAATTGGTTAAACTCTATCTCGCCAAAGAAAGCCGAGGCATGGGTATCGGGAAAATACTGATCGAAAAATGCTCCGAAACAGCCAAAGAATTGGGCTATACTCATCTTTATCTAGAATCGTTTCCTGCTTTCGAAAGTGCCATTCGCTTATACGAAAAGTATGGTTTTAGCCGATTAACCACTTCTTTGGGAAACTCCGGACATTATGCCTGTAACATTTGGATGCAAAAAGACTTGACCAAGTAATCCTGAAAATCGGTACCTTTACTGATAAAAACTAAATTATGGATCGCTTAGTTGTTCTGGATCAGGTTCTGAACGGTTTAATGAGCCGTTACAGGGAAAGAGTGCCTGATGTAAAAGGTATTATCCATGCGATGATCGACGAAGGAATCATCCACACAGCTGATGAAATTGAAAATGATCATATTGCCTTCCGAACGATGGGGGTTCCGCATCTCGGCATCCAATCGTTTGAAAAAATATTTCTACATTATGGCTACCAAAAACGCGACTATTATCATTTCGCGGGCAAAAAACTGGATGCTTATTGGTATGCACCGCCTGCCGACACATATCCACGTATATTTGTCAGTGAACTTCGCGTAACGGAACTTTCGGCGCAAGCGCAACAAATCATTTTACACTATACACAAGAAGTTAAAGCAGATCCTGTAGATGAGCTGGATTTGAATGATGGACAGGCGGTAGATTGCTTTTTACATACTCCTTTATGGCGCATACCTTACTTATCCGATTATAATATCTTGGCAGCAGAAAGTGAGTATGCCGCATGGGTTATCTATAATCGTTATTACCTTAATCATTTTACCATTAGTATCCACAACTTAAAAGAAGGATATAACCATATTGCCTCGTTTAATCACTTTCTGGAAAATCAGGGCTTTAAACTGAATACTTCAGGAGGCAAGATCAAAGAAAGTCCGGATGGCGGCTTGCTGCAAAGCGCAACGGTAGCCCAAATGTTAGAAGCCACCTTTGCCGATGGCAAAAAACAGCTGATTTCCGGCTCTTACGTGGAATTTGCCGAGCGGAAAGTATTGCCCCAATTCGCTCACCTACCTAAAGATCAAATTAAACGGATCCACCGACGGGATGGCTTCGAAGCAAACAATGCAGATAAAATCTTTGAAAGCACGTACAGCTCGCAGACGGGAAGCAGGTAGCTATCAAATCTCGGAAATCAGCTTTCAGCTTTATTCATTTTCCAATGGATGACTATATATAACCGAAAGCCGATTTCTGATAACCGAAAGCCGTTTCTAAATCACGACATTAACGATCTTGCCTTTCACGACGATCACTTTCTTCGGACTTTTGCCATCCATATGCCGTTTTACATCTTCGTTGGTCAATACCGCTTTTTCTATATCCTGCCCCTCTAGGTTTAATGGGAGATTGAGTTTCATCCGCATTTTCCCGTTAAAGGAAATTGGGTATTCAAATTCGTCTTCAATCAAATAAGTCGGAATGAAGACAGGAAAATGAGCGTAAGACAAGGTGCCGGCCTCATTCCCCAAAAGGGTCCAAAGCTCCTCGCAGATATGCGGTGCATAAGGCGAAAGTACAACAACCAAATCCTGTAGGATCGCTCGTTTGTTACATTTTAAATCAGTTAGCTCATTGACGCAGATCATAAAGCTGGATACCGACGTATTAAAAGAAAAACGTTCAATATCCTCTTCTACTTTTTTAATGATCTTATGCAAGGCCTTTAATTCTGCTTTGGTCGGTTCTGCGTCGCTCACTTCAAAATCAAATTGACTATTGTGGAAGAGCTTCCAGAATTTTTTCAGGAACTTATGCACACCTTCAATGCCGTTCGTGTTCCAAGGTTTACTCTGTTCCAACGGTCCTAAGAACATTTCATACATCCGCAGGGTATCCGCACCATATTGTTCAATAATATCATCCGGATTTACCACATTGAATTTGGACTTGGACATCTTTTCAATTTCGTAGCCACAGATGTATTTTCCGTTCTCCAGGATAAATTCGGCATTCGCATATTCCGGACGGGACATTTTAAATTTTTCTATATCCAAAACATCGTTAGCGACAATATTGACATCTACATGCAATGCAGTGGTCTGATATTGATCTTTTAACCCATAGGAAACAAAAGTATTCGATCCTTCTCCTTCTGAGATCCGGTAAACAAAATTGGAACGCCCTTGGATCATACCCTGATTGATCAGCTTTTTAAACGGCTCTTCTTCCTCCACCAATCCTAGATCTTTCAAGAATTTATTCCAAAATCGGCTATACAGTAAGTGTCCGGTAGCATGTTCTGATCCGCCTATATACAAATCGACAGCTTTCCAATATTTTACCGCATCGGGTGAAGCAAAGGCCTGATCATTATGCGCATCCATATAGCGATACCAATACCAACTGGATCCCGCCCAGCCGGGCATAGTGCTTAATTCATATTCATATTGCCCTTGGTACTTCCAATCGAGCGCACGTCCCAAAGGAGGTTCTCCGCTTTCTGTAGGAAGATACTTATCTACTTCAGGTAAAACCAAAGGCAGTTCGCTTTCTTCAATTAATTGTGGGAACCCTTCCTTAAAATAGACCGGAACGGGTTCGCCCCAATAGCGTTGGCGACCGAAAATAGCATCACGCATGCGGTAATTGATCTTTGCCTTTCCCGCATCTATTTCTTCCAATTTAGCAATAATTGCAGTAACAGCTTCCTCATAAGTTAAACCATCGATCAAACCGGAATTCACATATCTTCCTATCTTGCGGGCATCGGCTGCTTCCTCAATTTCCTGGCTATCCAGCACACGGATAATGGGTAAGTTAAAATGCTTCGCAAAAAGGTAATCCCGTTGATCTCCAGACGGGACGGCCATTACAGCACCGGTACCATATCCAGCCAATACGTAATCAGCAATCCATATGGGCACCTGCTTGCCTGTTAGCGGGTGGATGGCATAACTTCCGGTAAAAGCTCCAGAGACTGTTTTCGTATCGGCCATCCGGTCGCGCTCCGACTTTCGTTTGGTTTGTTCGATGTAAGCCGTTACTTCCTCCTGCTGCCCGGCTGTAGTGAGGATAGGTATCAGCTCATGCTCGGGTGCCAGTACTAAAAAGCTCACCCCATATAGTGTATCTACACGTGTTGTAAAGACTTCGATTTCATCCGATTCATTGCCCGACACCTTAAACTTCACACTCGCACCGACACTTTTTCCTATCCAGTTTTTTTGCATTTCTACCAAAGGCTCCGGCCAATCCACGGTATCCAGCCCCCTTAAAAGACGATCCGCATAGGCCGTAATGCGCATACTCCATTGCATCATTTTCTTTTGAATTACCGGGTAACCGCCTCGTTCGGAAACGCCGTCTTTCACTTCATCATTGGCCAAAACCGTTCCTAAAGCTGGACACCAATTAACCGTACTTTCGCGCAAATAGGCCAAGCGATATTTCAGCAGTTCTTCTTGTTGTGCCTCACTACTCAACGCTTGCCATTCTTCTGCACTAAAAGCCAGCACATCATCATCGCAAACAGCTTGTACACCGAAGGAGCCACTTTTTTCAAATCTTTCTATCAATTGTGCAATGGGCACGGCTTTATCCAGCTCCCGATCGTAATAAGCATTGAACAGCTGCATGAAGATCCATTGCGTCCATTTATAGTAAGCCGGATCGCTGGTACGTATCTCTCTACTCCAATCGAAGGAGAAACCCATATTATCCAGTTGTTCGCGATAACGTTTAATGTTCACTTCGGTAGTTAGGGCCGGATGTTGCCCCGTTTGGATGGCATATTGCTCAGCTGGCAACCCAAAAGAGTCGTAGCCCATTGGGTGCAGCACGTGGTATCCCCTTAATCTTTTATAGCGGGCAAAAATGTCGGAAGCGATATACCCCAGCGGATGTCCGACATGTAATCCAGCTCCCGATGGATAAGGAAACATATCCATCACATAATATTTTGGCTTATCTGACGTATTATTTACTTTAAAGGTTTCGTGTGCGGCCCAAAATTGTTGCCACTTTTTTTCTATCGTTCTAAATTGATAATCCATTACAAATACACTATGACTCGCGAAAGTACGAAAAATCTTAAACCTGCTACCCCATATCTCATATGTAATTATTAATTTCGCATTTCAAATCATGCAGTATGGAAGAATTTGAGGTAAGCACATCATCACGCAAAACGAAATCGGTATACATCTCTACCGTTATCAGTATCGCTTTGGTATTATTGATGACGGGCTTGCTTGGGCTCATTTTGGTACACGCCAAAAATCTATCGAATTATGTTAAAGAAAATATCGTACTCAACATCATTGTAAATGATGGAGTAAGCGAGGCCGATATCCTCAGTTTACAGAAAGAATTAGATGCGAATCCGGCTGTCCTGCGTACGCAATATGTAAGCAAGGAGTTAGCTGCAAGAAATTTACAAAATGACCTTGGCGAGGATTTTGTTAAATTTTTAGGATACAACCCGCTGCTTTCTTCTATTGACGTCTATCTAAAAGCTGACTTTGCCAATAAGGCAGGCGTAGATACCTTCACCAAACAAGTTGGAGAGAACAAAATGGTTAAAGAGGTAGTATATCAAGACTCTTTGATCGATATGGTCAACCAAAATATCCGGATTATAGGCTTGATTATTTTAGCCTTTGCAGCGATTCTCTTGGTCATTGCCGTGGCCTTAATCAATAATACCATCCGCTTGGCCATTTATTCGCAACGCTTTCTTATCAAGAGCATGCAAATGGTAGGGGCTACAAAAGGTTTTATTCGGAAACCGTTTTTGGGTTATGGTATTTTACATGGCTTACTCGGAGGCTTGATCGCCATTATTTTATTGCTTGTCACCTTATATTTTGCCCAGGAACAGATTCCTGAAATTATTATTTTACGAAATTATTTTGAATTCGCCCTGATCTTCATCGGCGTTATTTGCCTTGGCATTTTGATTTCCGGAATAAGCACTTATTTTGCTGTAAGCAAATACCTGCGCTTACGCATGAATGATTTATATCGATAGCATCCACTAAAATTATATACTATGGCTCAAGAAAGAAAAAAAGGTACAGTTACCGATCAAAAAGCTAATTTCGTATTTGGAAAGATAAATTATCAATTGTTGTTAGCCAGTATTGCCGTAGTTATTTTAGGCTTTATTTTAATGGCCGGAAAAACGGATATCTACAGTTTTACGAAAATAACTTTAGCACCTATTGTGGTCGTAGCTGGTTTTGCTCTTGGCTTCGTCGCTATTCTTAAAGACCCAAATAAACAAAAAAATAAATAATGACCCTACTCGAAACGCTCGTACTAGCCGTCATTGAAGGCCTGACCGAGTTTTTACCTGTTTCCTCCACTGGCCATTTGATTATCGGTACAGCCCTACTTGGCATCCAGCCCACAGCTTTTGTTAAATTATTTACCGTTGCCATACAACTTGGCACCATTTTATCTGTTCTTGTTTTATATTACAGGCGTTTTTTCCAATCCTGGTCTTTCTATTTTAAATTATTCGTCGCCTTCATCCCCGCAGCCATACTGGGTTTATTGTTAAGCGATTTAATTGATACTCTTTTAGAAAGCACGCTTACCGTAGCCATTACCCTGGTAGCAGGAGGCGTTGTTTTGTTGTTTGTCGACAAATGGTTTAAAAATCCGAAGGTAGAACATGTGGATGATGTTTCTTATTTCGCGGCCTTAAAGATTGGCTTATTTCAATGTTTAGCTATGATACCCGGCATGTCAAGGTCGGCTTCCACCATTATTGGCGGCATGCAACAAAAGTTAAACAGAAAAGCAGCGGCCGAATTTTCCTTTTTTTTAGCAGTGCCAACCATGTTCGGTGCAACCGCAAAAAAATTACTTGATTTTTATTCGGACGGTTATCTATTTTCGGCACAGGAAATCAACACATTACTTATTGGTAACGCTGTCGGTTTTCTGGTAGCCATTATCGCCATCAAAAGCTTCATCGGATATGTGGCTAAATATGGTTTTAGAGTTTTTGGTTGGTATCGCATTATTGTGGGATTGGTTATTATCGCCCTATTGATGAGCGGGCACAGTTTAGCTGTGATTTAATGGAAAATAACGATATAAAGGTACCAAAGGACTATCCCGATTTTAATTTCCCTGAAGGGGAAGTACTCTTGATAGATAAACCTTATAAATGGACCAGTTTTGATGTGGTCAGTAAAATTCGTAATGCGCTTAAACCACTTAAAATTAAAGTAGGGCATGCCGGAACACTGGATCCTCTCGCTACGGGTTTATTGATTGTTTGTACCGGAAAACTAACCAAAACCATTGATGAACTTCAGGCTCAAGAGAAAGAATACACGGGCACATTTATTTTAGGAGCTACCACTCCATCTTATGATTTGGAGACCCTTCCTGATCAACAGTTTGACATTTCCCATATTGATCAGGAAAAAGTAATAGCTGCCAGCAAAGATTTTATCGGAAACCTTGCACAATACCCACCCGCACATTCGGCGATAAAAATGCAGGGAGAACGTCTATATGAAAAAGCACGCAGGGGAGAAACGGTTGCGTTAAAACCAAGAAATATTACGATATTTGAGTTTGAAATCATCCGAATTGCTTTGCCTGAAGTAGATTTCAGGGTAGTTTGTAGTAAAGGCACCTACATTCGTTCTTTAGCACATGATTTTGGAAAAGCGTTGCAAAGCGGTGCTTATCTTGGAAGCTTACGGAGAGTCAGGAGTGGCCGCTTTAAGGTAGACCATGCTTTTGACGTGCAACAACTAGCCGATCATATCCGCTTTTCGAAAGCAGGCAAATAAAATTTGGAGTAGCTCCCAGGCACGCCGATCCCTTGTCTCAGGCTCAATTAAAGAATACATGTTAATGAAGATCTACAGAAACATTGAAGATTTTATTCCGCTTGACAATGCGGTAGTCACTATCGGCACTTTTGACGGCGTACATATCGGTCACCAAAAAATACTAAGCAGCCTTAAGGAATATGCACAACGGATAAACGGAGAGACCGTACTCCTCACCTTTTTTCCCCATCCGCGAATGATTTTGCATCCGGATGACGACAGTTTACGGCTTATTAATACGATTGAAGAAAAAGCAGATCGATTAGCCGATTGTGGTGTTGATCACCTGATTGTTACACCTTTCACCCGTGACTTTTCCAACCAATCGGCTGAGGAATACATCCGGGAAATCCTGGTAAGCAAAATTGGAACAAAACGTATTGTTATCGGTTATGACCATCATTTCGGAAAGGATCGCAAAGGTACTTTGGCAGACTTATTAAAATATGCGGAACAATATAACTACTCCGTGCAGGAGATCCCGGAACAAGATGTTAATGATGTTGCCGTATCTTCTACCAAAATTAGGGAAGCACTCATTTTGGGGGAAATCGCGACAGCTAACAAATACCTGGGTTATCCTTTCCCCATTACAGGAAAAGTAGTAAAAGGACAACAACTTGGGCGTACCATCGGTTATCCTACAGCCAATATTGAGGTTCCGGAAAGCTACAAACTTATCCCTGCTTATGGTATTTACGCCGTGGAAGCACAGGTTATTCAACAAAATGAGCTGTATACGGGTGATTATATCCCGCCATTCAAGGGCCCGTTGATCAAGGGCATGGGCTATATCGGCACCAGGCCCACAATAAGGGGAGTAAACAGAAGTATCGAAATCAATTTTTTTGACTTACAAGAAGACCTCTATGGAAAAACCTTACGCATCAGCTTTTTACATTTTGTACGACACGACCAAAAGTTTGGTTCGATTGAAGAGCTGACGGCGCAGCTTGCCGTTGACGAGCAGCAGATCAGAAAATTATTATCCGCATGAAGCTGCCTATTGATAAAAATGGAAAGAAAACATTGGAGGAAGCCATAAACTACTGGCTTGAAGAAGACTTGATTGATGCTGATCAGGCAAAACAGCTTCAGGAATCGTATGAAGTAAAAGGCTTTGATTGGCGAAGACTAGCACAATACTCTTTTTGGGTTGCGATGACCTGTATTGTTCTGGCTTTCCTGTCCTTATTTGCCGACAGGGAATTAATGGCCATCGTAGGGGCTTTGTATGAAACCCCTCATATATTGATCAGTCTGTTCTGCGCAGCCTTAGCAGCCCTTTTTTATTACCTAGGTTATTATAGTAAAAAGAAGAATCCGGAAAAGCGCTTCAGCAGCGAAAGCTTAATGGTATTAGGAATATTTGCCACGGCAACCAGTTTAGGTTACCTAGGAAAAGTATTGGGTAAGGGCAGTGAAATTTATTCGTCTTTATTCTTATTATCTATTTTAATTTATGCTTTTATTGCATTAAAATTGCATTCCAAAACAATATGGGCCTTTATGCTTATTGCCCTGGGAATCTGGTTTGCTACAGAAACCGCCTATCATAGTAATTGGGGCTTTCGGTTCTGGGGTATGAATTATCCCCTGCGCTTTACGCTTTTTGGCGCCATTTTAACCATCTTTACGCGCTTTGTACAAAAAAATATTACGATACTCCGCCCCTACCAGTCGCTCAGCTACACTATAGGTTTAATTTATCTTTTTGTTTCGCTTTGGCTATTATCCATATTCGGCAACTACTCCGATCTCGATAAGTGGATGGCCATTAAACAATTTCACATATTATATTGGGGTATGCTGTCAACGCTCGTTTCCTTATTTTTTGCCTGGTATGGTTTAAAACAAAAGGATGTTGTTACCCGCGAATTTGGCATTACCTTTTTCTTTATCAACCTCTATACCCGCTATGTAGAGTACTTGTGGGATAATGTAAACAGGGCAATATTCTTTGGCATACTCGCCTTATCTTTTTGGCTAATCGGCAGAAAGGCCGAAAAAATATGGAGCGGCGGATTTTTGAAATAATTACGCTCCATATAAACTGGAATATTAGTTGATGGTAATCTCATAGGTGATATCGACACCTCCCGCCGCAAGCATATCATGAACAGAACAATATTTCTTTACCGCTAACTCGGCCGCTTTTGCTGCTTTATCGGCATCGATATTACCCTTAAATTTGAAGTGGATGTGGATCGCAGTAAAAACCTTGGGTATGGTGTCTACACGTGTTCCTTCTACTTCGATTTTCAGATCTTGGATATCCTGCCTTTGTTTCTTCAGGATATTCACCAAATCAAGGGCGCTGCAAGAACCTACTGCCATCAATACCAATTCCATCGGGCGCGCACCCAACCCTTCTCCTCCGATGTCGGGAGAGCCATCAATATGGACTTTCACTTCTGTACTTGGGCTTATCGCCTCGAAATGTACAGCCTCATTTACTTTATTTAATTCGATTTTCATCTTTTAGCTATTAGCCGTCAGCTGTCAGCTTTATTTTTTGTTTTATAGTAGTTTGAAATCCCATTTTTAAGTTGAAGCCAGCTCTAGCAACTTACAACGTACAACTTATTTTGGGCTATTCGCTTTTTTTACGTTTCTAAAAATCATGATTACATGATGAAGCCGAGGGTCGATTTCCGATTGCTGAAAGCTATCTGCTATTCACCAATGCCTGGTTCAGATCTTCCAAAATATCATCGATATCTTCCAAACCAACCGATATCCGGATAGTTCCTGGAAAAATTCCTATTCTTTCCCGCTCCTCATCTGTCAATTTTGAATGTGTAGTAGAAGCAGGATGCGTAGCGATACTACGCGAATCACCTAAATTTGACGTGAACAATATCATTTTCAATTGATCAAGGAACCGCTTGGCCCTTTCACCCCCCCCTTTTACAACAAAAGTTACAATTCCGCCACCCGCTTTCATTTGTCGTTTGGCCAATTCATATTGTGGGTGAGATGGCAGAAAAGGATAACGCACCACTTCGATATCATCGTGTTCTTCCAGCATTTTGGCTACCGACAACGCATTACTGCAATGCCTATCCATGCGTAGGGCTAACGTTTCCAAACTTTTTGAAATAACCCAAGCATTAAAAGGCGACATCGCCGGACCGGTATGACGGATAAAGAACATAATCTCATCCATTAATTCTTGCTTACCTACTACGATACCGCCAAGTACCCGGCCTTGCCCATCCATATATTTCGTAGCCGAGTGACTAACTAGATCGAAGCCATATTGAATGGGCTTCTGTAAATAAGGTGTAGCAAAACAGTTGTCGACATTTAAAATGATGTGCGGAAACTTGGCTTTAAATGCACCCAGCCAAGCTAAATCAACGAGTTCCAAACCCGGATTGGATGGTGTTTCCAAGAAAATCATTTTCGTATTGGGCTGAATCGCTTTCTCCCACTGTTCGGGCACGCTGGCATCGACATAAGTAGTGGTAATTCCCCACCTTGGAAACAACTGGGTAAACAATTGATGGGTTGAACCGAAAATGGAACGACAGGCCACAATATGATCTCCGTTTTTCAGCAAAGCAGCAAACGAAGCGAATACCGCCGCCATACCCGAGGAGAAAGCCAAACCGGCTTCTGCTCCTTCTAATTCACACACCTTCTGAATAAACTCGTTGGTGTTTGGATTAGAATAACGGGAATAGACATTGCCTTCCTCCTCTCCTGCAAAGATAGCCCTGCCCTGTTCGGCATCATCGAAAATAAAACTGGAGGTTAGATACAAAGGAACGGCGTGCTCCCTGTTTTGTGATCGTGGTGTCTGACTACGAATTAACTTGCTTTGTTCTCTCATTTCTTCATTAAAAATAATTGCGGGTACGTGCGATTATTAACGTTCAAACCTACTATTAAATTTAATGACTATAAAACTTTATTTTTAACTATTTTGTCATAAATGGAGAAATAAACATCAAATGGCCGACCGCGCGAGATGATAAACTAAATAATGATTTTAGTCGTAAACTTTGCGATTAAGAAACCGACTGATATAACCAAATTCGGGATGTAGGGCAACCGTTTGGCCGAAGACAAGTAATACCGGACCTGTACTATCGATTCCAACTTCTTCTGCCACTTCTTCAATGGTATTGACAAGCCCCAAGGCCACCTTTTCATTTTTCATCGAACCGTTTTGTATAACGGCCGCCGGCAACCGCCCTTTCCCAAGACCTTTATATAGCGTAGTAATCTCATGAAGATATTCGTAGGCCAAAAGGACTACCACCGTTGCTTTGCTCCTTGCAGCATCCAATAGCTCAGGGTTAAAGTGCCCTCGACTATCCGTTCCACTCAAAATCCAAAGGCTATCGCTTTCTCCTTTATGTGTTACCGGAATACTTTGCAAACCAGGAACGGATATGGCACTGCTTATTCCAGGTATAATGGTTGTTTTCACGCTGTACGATGCAGCAAAGTCCAATTCTTCATATCCCCTTCCAAACACGAAGAGATCACCGCCTTTCAATCTAACTACGTGCCCGAAATTCATTGCATAATCCACCATCAATTGGTTGACCGTAGCCTGTGAGAAGTTCTCATCTCCAGAAGGGTTGCCTACATAAACCCGCGGAGCTCCTTTAGGCACGTATTCCAATAAGGCCTCATCTACCAATGCATCATAAATAACCACATCGGCTGTCTTCAATGCTTTCACCCCTTTTACACTGATCAGGTCGGGATCACCCGGACCTGCTCCTAACAGTGTAATCCTTGGTTCTACATATACACGTTCTTTTTCAATCATGGGTCAACTATTTTTTTTGATTCTTAAACTAATCTTTATACCCTTTATGTAATCATGCAAATATATATAAAATATACCTTTTTAGTAGACTTTTAAATTAAAAAGACTAAATATTATTATAACAAATTGATAATCAGCTATAAAATTAAAGATCCAATGCCAATTTATTTTCCCTATTGATGATATCGGCAATACTGGTGTCATTTAATATCTGTAACATCGCGTTTCTAACGTCAATGAACGTATCACGGATTCCACAAGTTTCCTCTGTTTTACATTCATCGCAACGCCTATAAAAGTTTAGGCTGACGCAGGGCAACAAGGCTATTGGACCATCGGTTAGGCGAATCACCTGTGACAATCGAATATCTTCAGGATCTTTATTTAAACTATAGCCGCCACCAGCACCTTTTTTGCTATAAAGAATCCCTGCGTTACGCATTTCAAGTAGTATTTGCTCTAAAAATTTCTTAGGGATATTTTCCTCTTCAGCAATTTTTAGGATCTGCATCGGCTCTTTACCGTAGTTTTTACCTAACACGATAAGCGCTTTGATGGCATATTTCGACTTTTTAGACAACATATTTCAGTAGCTTTGTCGACACCTTTAAAATTAAGTATCGAATTTAATATACAAACATAGATAAATTGCACCTATCGTGCAATTTATGCCACGAGGCCAAAACAGAGAGGTCGAAAATTGTTAAGGCAGGTGTTTTTGCAAAAATTTCCCCGTATAAGACGCTTCAATCTTAACCAGTTCTTCCGGTGTACCTGCAAAGACCAAATCCCCTCCTTCATCTCCACCTTCGGGCCCAATATCAATTACCCAATCGGCACATTTAATCACATCCATGTTATGTTCAATGACCAAGATCGTGTTCCCTTGAGCAATTAAGGCTTCAAAAGAAGCGAGCAGCTTTTTTATATCATGAAAATGCAGCCCCGTAGTTGGTTCATCAAATATGAATAAGGTATTCTTACTATTGTTCCCTTTTACTAAAAAAGAGGCGAGTTTAATTCGCTGTGCCTCTCCCCCCGATAAGGTATTGGAAGACTGCCCGAGCTTAACATAACCTAAACCCACGTCGACCAAGGGCTGTATTTTACTCAATATCTTCGGTTGATCGCCAAAAAAAGCCAAGGCCTCGTCAACGGTCATCTCCAATACTTCATAAACATTCTTTTCACGCCACGTTACATCGAGCACGTGTTGCTTAAAACGTTTTCCTCCACAGGCCTCGCAGGGAAGGAATAAATCGGCCATAAACTGCATTTCAATTTTCACCTCACCTTCACCCTGACAAACATCGCATCGTCCACCCTCTACATTGAAGGAAAAGGCCGCAGGTTTTAGTCCAGCAGCTCTTGCTGCAGGTTGACCACTATATAAATTCCGGATCTCGTCCCAAGCCTTTACGTATGTAACGGGATTTGATCTCGAGGAACGTCCAATTGGGTTCTGATCTACCAACTCCACACGTTGCACACGTTCCAAATCTCCTGCTATACCGTCGAATGCTCCAGTTTGTTCGCCAGAATAATTACCTGTTGCCTTTTGTAAAGCAGGATATAAAATACGTTTAACCAGCGAAGTTTTCCCCGAACCGGAAACGCCAGACACCACTGTAAATGCATAGAGAGGAAATTTGACGTCAATGCTTTTTAAGTTATTTTCCCTGGCCCCCTTAATTTCAATAGCATGTTGCCATTTTCGTCGAGCCGCCGGAACCTCTACCTTTTCCTTTCCGGTCAGGTATCGTGCAGTCAGACTATCGGCCTGATTAAGCATTTCCTCAAATGTTCCGGAAAACACCAATTGTCCACCATTTACTCCAGCCTCTGGTCCGATATCAATCAAATAATCTGCCGCCTGCATCATCTCCTCTTCGTGTTCTACCACAATGACCGTATTCCCTACATCACGCAACGATTTCAATACGCTAATCAAACGTTGCGTATCCCGAGGATGGAGGCCGATGCTAGGCTCATCCAATACATAAATGGAACCCACAAGCGAGCTCCCTAAAGACGTCGCCAGATTGATCCGTTGTGACTCGCCGCCAGAGAGCGTATTCGATAACCGATTAAATGTAAGATAACCAAGACCTACATCAATGAGGAAATGTATACGATTAATAATCTCCGCCAACAGGCGCTTTGCTATTTGTTGTTCCTGTTCCGTTAAAACTAAAGACTCAAAAAAAGAAAGCACCTTATTCAAAGGCATTAAAACCAAGTCGGTAATGGATTTGCCACCAATCTTCACATATGCGGCGTCTTTCCGCAGTCGACTTCCTTTACATTCCGGACAATCGGTTTTACCTCTGTAACGAGACAACATAACCCGATATTGAATTTTATAGGTCTGTTCTTCCAGCTCCTGAAAGAAATCGTTCAACCCGCGAAAATAGCGATTCCCTGTCCACAGTAAGGACTGCTGTTCTTCAGTTAAATCCTTATAAGCCCGATGTATAGGAAAGTCGAATTTTAACGCATTCTTTATCAATTGCGCTAACCATTCGCCCATCTTTTCTCCCCTCCACGGAGCAATGGCCCCGTCGTAAATGGATTTACTTTTATCCGGGACCACTAAATCCGGATCGATGCCAATCACTTTTCCATATCCTTCGCAACGCGAACAGGCTCCGTAGGGATTGTTAAAACTAAATAGATTAGGGGAAGGTTCTTCAAAGGATAGGCCATCCAGTTCAAAACGATCGCTGAACACATATTCACGCTGGTCATCCTGTATAAAACAATCTCCTTTTCCTTCAAAATAAGCTGTTTGCACTGAATCGGCAATCCGACTTTGTGTTTCTTCGGTTTGATCGACGCTCAATCGATCAATAACGATACGCAAATCACCAACGTGAATTTTATCGTTACCTATCTTCTGATCTGTTAAAAGCGCTTCGATCTTTTGAATTTTACCCTGATAGGCAATACGTACAAAACCTTTTTGCAATAAGACCGCTAGTTCTTCTTTTAATTTACGACTGTGGTGCGGATGTAACGTAGTATAGATTGTGATGACCGTACCTTCTGTTAAGGTAGAAACAAAATTAACTACGTCTGTCACCGTATCTTTTTTAACTGCTTCTCCGGATAGGGGAGATATGGTTCGACCGATACGTGCATATAAGAGCTTTAGATAATCATAGATCTCCGTCGATGTACCTACTGTAGAACGTGGATTACTGGTTATCACCTTTTGCTCGATAGCGATAGCTGGAGCTATACCTTTAATGTAATCTACTTCTGGTTTGTTCATTCTGCCCATAAACTGACGGGCATAAGCCGATAGGCTCTCTACATAACGGCGTTGCCCCTCGGCATAAAGCGTATCAAAAGCGAGAGAAGATTTACCCGAACCAGACATTCCGGTAATAACAACCAATTTGTTTTTGGGAATTGCTACATCTATATTTTTAAGATTATGAACACGTGCCCCTTTTATTAATATATGCGATTTTGAATCTAGACTACCTGTTTTTGCCATGAATATTTTCTCAATTTGCCGCCTTGAAAGTATACGATCAGCGTCAATGCCCCAAAAGGAATTTTTAACTTGCAAAGTTACGTAATAAAGAAATAAGAAACGATTTTGATCTTTTTTCTTTGTTTTTCTAAAAAAAATGATTTGCTTTGAAAAAAATATTAACAAACAGCATTAAGCTTAGGAGGATTGCTATAGACGAAAACACTACTTTAAATACTTTTTTATTCATCAAAAAAGACGAGAGTAGCATAGCATGACACTGCAAAAAAAAACCGACCGCCAGCTTGTTCATATGTACATTGCCGGCCAAGAGGCCGCTATAGAAGAGCTGATTCATCGATATAAAACCAAAATCTATACTTCCATATTCTTATTGGTAAAAGACGCACATTTAGCGGAAGATTTGTTTCAGGATACCTTTATCAAAGTAATCAGGACCCTGAAAGCCGGGAGGTATAACGATGAAGGCAAATTTCTTCCATGGGTTATGCGTATTGCCCATAACCTGGTTATCGATTACTACCGAAAGGAAAAGCGTACCCCACTGATAACCAACAGTGAAGGTTTTGACATTTTTGATGTACTTCCCTTTTACGATGAAAGCATGGAAGAGAAAATGATCCGAAACCAAACGCATAAAGATTTACGGAAAATGATCCAATTACTTCCGGATGATCAAAAGGAAGTATTGATCATGAGGCATTATGGAGAAATGAGCTTTAAAGAAATTGCTGAGGTTACCGATGTGAGCATCAATACCGCGCTTGGCCGAATGCGATATGCGTTAAATAATCTCCGGAAAATGATGGCTTCGCCTACCCAAATGATCTTAAAAACGGGTTAATAAGCAAATCACGATTATTCGAACATCGTTCGAGAATACCGAAAAAGCATGAATTACGATCGGGCTAGCCGGCTAGCTCGATCCATACCGGTGCATGATCGCTTGTTTTTTCCCATCCACGGACGTGCCGATCAACGCCGGCTTTAAGCAAGCGGCTTTCGAGAAGGGGGTTTAGTAGAAAATGATCGATCCGTAAGCCGGCGTTACGCCCATAAGCATTACGGAAATAATCCCAAAACGTATAAATTACTTCTTCGGGGTATAGCTTTCGCAGCGCGTCGATCCAACCTTGGTCGATCAACTTTTTAAATGCCGCACGTGTTTCCGGACGAAAAAGGGCATCGTCTACCCAGCGTTCTGGTTTGTAAACGTCCAATTCGGTTGGCATTACATTATAATCTCCAGTCAAAAGCACGGGCTGACCAGATTTGAGTAATTCTGCCGCATGGCTTATCAGACGTTCAAACCACCGCAGTTTATAGTCAAATTTTGGCCCTGGTGCCGGATTGCCATTTGGCAGATAGAGGCATCCTACAACTATACCGTTTATTAAAGCTTCAATATAACGGCTATGCACATCCTCAGTATCTCCTGGAAGCGTACGTCTGATTTCCGTAATTTCGAGGTTGTGTGTTAAAATGGCTACTCCATTCCAGCTTTTTTGGCCATGCCAAATGCCTTGGTAACCGGCATCTTTAATGGCTTCTTCCGGAAACTTCTCTTGTGGAGCCTTCAGTTCTTGTAAACAAACGATATCAGGCCGTGTTTCGTCGAGCCAACGCAATAATACCGGTAACCGACCATTAACACCATTTACATTATAGGTCGCTATTTTCATCGAATACCAAGATAATAAAAAAAGATAAAATAAAAAAAGGCCAGTATCGTTATACTGACCTTAAGTAGGGTCGAGTTGCGGAAAGTCTAACCTATTAGAAGATTACGAAGCTATAATGAATGCTAAGGATCTTTTCGAATAGACTAAAGCAACAGCCTACAACATACTGATATTTAGATATCTATCTTTCGAATAACCTTAAATATTCCTCAAAAACAAATATTCTGTTACGCTTATACCCAGTTTGTTCTTTGAGTATTCCAAGCTTATCAAAATCTTTTATCAATGTGTTTGCAGTTTGTTTCGTTACTTCCAGTTCGGTCATTACATCAGCAACGGTAACCACGGGCTTACTATAAAGAAAGGTTAGCAATGCTTTTGCGTTCGGCAACCTCTTACCCAAAGACACAATGGTATCTTTCTCCATTTTATCACGTAACGCGATAATTTTAGTGAATGTGTCTATGGCACTTTTAGCCGTTTCAATGATACCAACCAAAAAGAACCTCAGCCATTGTTCTATCTTATTATCCAAGGAAACGGCCATTAAGTTGTTATAATAATGCTGCCTGTTTTTCTCAATAAAATCAGATAAATATAGAGTTGGTTTACTCAACACTTTTTGATTGATCAGGTATAAAGTGATAAGTAGTCTTCCTATTCTCCCATTCCCATCCAAAAATGGGTGTATGGCTTCGAATTGATAATGAGCTATTCCAATCCTTATCAAATGAGGAACCTGTATCTCATCATTGTTCAAAAACTTTTCCAGGTCGGCTATACTTTCAGAGACAAGGCTATGATGTGGAGGTACAAATACGGCATCATTGATGGTTGCACCACCAATCCAGTTTTGACTGGTGCGAAATTCACCCGGTAGCTTATTTTTGCCCCGCACTCCTTTCAATAAAATCCGATGGGCATCCCGTATCAGTCGGGAAGACAGTGGTAGCTGTTCCAAACTTTTGATGGAGTGGTTCATCGCTTCAATATAGTTTTGCACTTCCTGCCAATCATCTTTTTGTTCAGGGCTTATATCCTTTGCTTCCATGATTGCTTCGTCCATCTTCGTCCGAGTTCCTTCAATACGGCTGGATTGCGTTGCTTCCTTTACAATATGCATTCGAATAAAAACACCCACATCCGGGACGAAGGAGGAAAAGGCATTCAATTCACCAAGTCTTAAATTGGCTTCCTCCAACAACGTGTTTATCTGAGGACTTGTAACGGTCCATTCCCTATTTACAGGATTGGGATTAAAGCTTTTATATCCATATTGCTTATTAAAACTCCCGGCTTTGTAATCTTTTATTGTCATAGCTGACATCAAATTTACTAAAAATAATTTTAGTCAACGGAAGTCAGTTTGTTTTGACTATGTTTTTTTATAGTCAAAGATTGCGCTTAATTTCTAACATGGAAATACAACAAACCGAAAGAGAAATCGAACTTTGGAAAAAAGGCCATAACAACACCAAGGAGTAGGTTTTTCACACAATACTACACAATACATTAAAGATCTTACCCATAAATATCGAACTATAAATGGTGCGAAACTAATAGTTTGGGTCACAGATTTTTATTGGCATAAAAAAAGGAGACAACCCATATATGATGTCTCCTTAAGTAGGCCGTTTCGGAAAGTCTAACGTTGCAGCAGAAGACTGTGAGGCTATTTTGAACGCCTACGAACACCTTATGTAAATTTAACGCTTCTCCTAATATTTCGACCTGCTTCACTCCAATAGGCAGTTTTTTTGTGCAGTAGCACACTCAACCCTCGTACCAATATATCCTCTTTTTGTAGCCCCACTTTCACCATGGAAACCTTTGCAACCTCAGCCCATGTGGCAATATGTATGCTGTTGCCAGACTTAAATTTTACGACACTTCTCGACATCCCGTTCATACCCGAATCGACTGATCAATATCCATAAGGTAACAAAAGGTTATGCTTGCATCACCAAAAGCGATATTTCCCTTTTAAATGCTATGTCAGATCTTGCAGAGGACTGTAAGGCTATTTATATGCGAAAAACCTTCTTGAATTAGGTGGAAAATATTCCATCCTACCTAAGATATTCCTCTTCGTCTCTTGTTCTTTCTTGTTTTATATCTTTCTCAATATAACCAATATTTGCTTTTGCCCATTCTGAAACTTCAAGAGTAGGATGGTTTATTAGTTTATTGAACAATTCTCTCTGAACATTGAGGTATGGAACCACTGAACCTATCGAAGAAAAACTCCCAATATTTGCGCTAATATTACTTAAAACTGATCGGATAGTTCCAAACTCGTCAATTAGTCTAGTAGCGACTGGATGCCAGTTTTTGAAGTCATCGTTGTTTCCAGCAAAAATGGGGATTAATTCTGCTATGATTGTTGGTGCTTCGGGAGAATTGTCATGGCACCAATCAAAAATTCTATCAATATTACCATTAAATAAGACACCCACATTGGACATATTATTTGTTGTACTAATATTTGATTGAAAAATAGATGTAAGTGCATGAAACCTATCATAATCTTTTTCACTTGTGATAAGTACCTGAGAAATGTAAGGCCAAACTACATCGAAATGGTATTTGATAAGTGTATAATATAAATTCATTATGTCATGATCCCACGTGAACGATATATATCTGTCAATCGAGTCTATAAATTCTTTATTTACTTTCTTTGCAAATTCTGACTCTTCTGCATTCTCCAATATGTCAGATAATGTTTTAAACCATTTGTAACTATCTATGGTAGTTTGTTCTTCTACGGTTACCCCTAACTCTAAATAACACTTTTTAAATAGTTCAGTAAGTTGTTTCTTTTTCAATGCATCATCAAATGAATAATCAAAAAGTATGTTAAAAGCAACCTGATAACCCTCTTTTCCAAATGAGAATAATCTATTGGAAAATATTTCCATCTCTTCAAGTGCAAGCGATCTAATACTTCGGACACGCTCAAAATCAAAGACTTTATTTTTTTTGCCGTCTATCAAAGAGAATAAAGGATCGAGATCCTCTATTCCTATTTCTCTACTACCAATAATTTCAAACAACAAAGAATCCAATTTATCGTTTTCAATTAGCGCTCGTTTTACTTTATCCATTATCTCACTGGTAGCTTTCGATAGGAAACCTATAATAATTGATGGGTTTCTTTGATCCTTTGCGATTGCGGACATAGTGTCAAAAACTATGGATAAAAATTTCCATTTCAGTTCAAAGTCATTGCCATAATTTTCATATAGGCGCTTGCCAAAGTGAAAGCCAGGAACCCCATTGTTCTTTGAAAATATTGCCGGGAAAACTTCATCCCATTTCATATCTTGGTCAATAAAAAATTCATCAGCCAAATGTTCAGATGCTCTTATCAGTCTCTTATTGGTTTCTTCAAAATTCCTTCTTTCAACAATATACCTCTGTGAATCGAGGTATTTACTTAAAAAGTCGTCTTTCGTAAGTGCGTCGATTAACTGTTGGATCTTCGCTTTCGATTCCTCATCCATAACATTGAAATCATAATCCCTAACCAACCTCAAAGAGTGAAGAGCCTCCTGCCAAAAGAAGTTCTTTTTCGACATAATTTCTTCCAAGAAATAGAGGATTAGCAGTCCCAATCTTGCCCTGCACAATCCTCTGAGTCTCGCAATAACAATATTTTCTATAGTTTCCTTGCTTCCCTCATCATTATGATATAAGTCTCTAAGAATTGTTATGATCTCACTAAAGTAATGAATGATTTCGGAATAGTCAGGTTCATAGTCTTTGAGAATATGAGTTCCTTGATATTCTGCACCGATATCTCTTCTAAAATTCCTCCCTTTTAAACCTACACTAAGCACACTAAGAATTAACCGCTTAAATCTTTCGTCGTTTTGCTGAAGCCCCCATTTAATGGCATCCAACCTCTCGGTCAGGGTTGCCTCTGTTCCGGCAAGCTGAATGTTGAATAGCTGTAAAAATTGACCGGTAGCATTATTTGATATGTTTTCGTTTTCAGCCACAGCAAACTTTAACAGTACTTTGATACTTTTTCCAAATGTCCGACGATCGAAACAAAGTTTTTCAAGAACCCATATAAGGTTCCTTCTACCCTCCTTTATACTGGATAACTCGGCAGTTGTTTTATTAAAAAAGTTGCGATAGAGATTTTCGGAGACAGCAATTGGATTCACTTCAACAAACGAGCGGAAGAGGCGTGAACCCAACTCTGTATTTAAAACTTCCGCATTATCGAAAGGGCCGTTTTCCCCCACAATCTTCCCGATTATTTGGTTTGCTTTATCATCATAGCCAAGATATTTCATTTGCTCGGCAAAGGCCTCTGAAAGTCGTGCCCTATGTTGCGATTCAAGCCTTGCTATATCTGTGATTACACTTAGGAATTTATCGTCGTCACAGGTATCCATCCACTCTTGTGCCAAATACATAGCTAACGGCAATGGCCGGACACCAATGTACCTGCCTCTTTTTTCAACAATCTCCCTTTTTATATAATAATTGCATATAGCAACAAAATCATGCTTCAGTACCTCTTCCGACCCGTCTAAGCTGGTTATATTCTTATTCGTCGCTATAAAGTCGATCTGCTGTTTTTTGTCAGCATCAAAACCTATGTAATTGAATAACGAACACGATCTGAGCATTGTTCGATTTCTTGGATCTCTACCTCTCTCTCCTAATAACCTATCCAGCAAATCCTTGTCCTCCAATTTCCCAACTATTTTACCTCCTGATTTTATACTATCAACCAATAGAGTTGCCATTAGCGAATTCCCTTGAGCAAAATCTTTTATTCTTTTGAGATTTTCATCACCTATTAGATTCGCCTCCTCATCAATAATTCTATCTGCTACATCGTGGAAATCACCTCTTTTTATGAAAAAATATCTGATGCCAGATATGATGTCATGGGCTTCCTCTGGATTAGAGTCAACTGTTATTAACGATATTTTACTGTCAACACTTTCTACCAATGTTTTAAGGCTTCGATGCAGATCTTTAGAGCAATTGTCCAAAACAATGATTTTATCATCTTTATCATCAACTATTCTTTGTAATAGCGATTGGAAATCATAATTAGAATGATCGTTACAGTTGACATAAAGTACTCTTGCAGAGAGAAGTTTTGATTGGTCATCGCCATCCCTTTCCCTAAAAATCTCGAAAAGGGTTCTTGTTTTGCCGATTCCAGGTTGTCCGATAACTCTGAAATTGTTTCGAGAAGCAGTGGCAAGACCTATTAATTCACTCCTTAATTGCTCAATTTTATTGTTGACAATAAAGTTATGCTTTGTCTTTATGAGTTTTGCCCATTCACTCCATGGGATGAGGGTGTAATTTATTTTCTGATTCCTAATTACATATTCTGTAGCTGTTTTTATTGCGCCGTATAGATTATTTATAAGTTTTTCTTTAGTTTTAGCAACATCCCTTGTTTTAGATGAGTATTTGTATTCAATAGGAAAGCGATTATGTCGAATATCAAATGGAATAGTGTTCGTATCATCAAGAGGAGAACCGTAATAATTATTTAGGACACCTATAATTCTTCTTTCCCCTAATGCATTCTTCGCAATACCATATTCGTACATTACATTACTGTTGATGGCTAAATTATATTTGAGTCCCGGAAGTGTATAAATGAGTTTAGTTAACTTGTTAGGTTTGTTAATTACCGACAAATCTGCAATAAAGATATCGCAATTGGGTATTCTTTGCTCTACAATTGTTTCTGCAACCTGCACTGACCCTGGTTCACCATTTATTCCCTCTTGAATCTTAAATTCGACGTCAGAGAGATTAGGTTTCCTCTTCAGCTTCTTTATAGCATCCTCTATACATTTCAGAATAAAGCGCTTATTATATTTTTCGTTGGTTGTTGATTGCCAAGAGAAAAAAATCGTTATTTTCATTTTTATCTTTGATAATTAGGTTGCATCTACCTCACAACAGCAATTGTTGAAATGCTCTGCTTCAACTTCATCCCTCACTTTAATAAATATACTAAATTTTGATAATTCTGTTAAACTATATCTTTCTGGTAGGCTTATAGGGAAAACACTTTGAAGTCCTTGCGCAGTTTTTAAAGGTTCTAGTTTTCAATCTTTGGGTTACAGAATCTATCAAATCGAAACTCAGCATGACTATATCATATCCACAGAAACTTACGTTGTTCAAAACTCAGATTGCACTTTTTACAGGATACTCCTTAGTTTTGGAAAAGAGCAGAGATTTAAATGAAGTATACATTCAAATATATAAGCAACCGGATAGGGGAATATCCGAAAGATGATATGCTGGAAATGTGTTTGAATACCTTGAATACCCAAACCGAGAAAAGATTCCCACACTTTTACGTGCTTACACTCATAAAATGGACCATACTACATGGCGGGAAAAAATATCCCGCGAAAAGACTTACCCCAGAAAATTTTGCGAAGATATTCAATATGGTGGCATCGTTTAACGAGGGTCATATTTCAGGCTTCCTCAAAGAAAAGCAAATCGGAAAGGCGTTCCAAATAATACATAATCAACAGTTTTATCTGCAAAAACATGTTAGCTTATCGTTATTCCCAACACAATTGAAACTATTTGGATCAACCGAAGGAAAATATGATATTTCACAAGCGTTTTTATCCAAGACAGGTCTCAATGTATATGATTTTGTTTATTTGGGACAACTTTTTTGGATGACTTTTAATGCTAATAAGTTGGGAGTGGAGCTTTTTAGTTTTAATGGATATATTGACAATAACCTTGTTCAGCTTATGCTGGAGGCTGTGCCGGAAGCCAAACTCCGTAAATTTATAAAACTATTGTTGTTGCATCCGCACAATGCGGAAAGCGCAATAGAAAGCTACCGGCATAGATTGAAAAACCCCGACTTCCAAACACTGGAAATGTCTTTTTTGACCTTGCACCCGTTCATGTTCCTGAAAAATCACGTCAGGCTGATTCACCCAAGCTTGTTTGACTATACAATGAACTACTTCATTTATGATTTTCTGAAAGCGAACGATGATAATTTTACAACTGAATTTGGTAACCGCCTCGAGCGTTATGTTGGTTTAGGGCTGAAGGAAATCGGCGCCAAGTTTGAAACGGAAGGACAGTTGAGACGTCGATTGAAGGAGTCAAAGAATCAAGTCGACTATTGGCTTCCTAATGATGACATATACATTGAAGTAAAAGCAACCGAAATGCAGGCTTACCCTTCCGTCAATCCGACGGATGAGCTCATTTACAATTCCCTTAAATCGTCAATATTCAAAGCATATTTTAAACAGATCGTACCTGTATCGAAAGAGCTTAACCCATACGATGAAAATTGGGGCATTATTGTGACATTCAAAGAATTTTTCTACGGAACTATGGCAGCTCTCGCCAATACGACCAATAATTTCAATGAAAACAATGATTCAATAGACCATATCCCACCAGTCAACGTCTTTATCATTGATCTCTATACATGGGACAACTTGATTCGAATCGTAAAATCAGGGCAAAGTACACTTCTTGACATCTTAAAACTCGCTAAAAACAACAATACTAAGCCAGAAACATCCAAGTTACTTTTTTATATGCATCTGGAAAGTTTTCAATTAGATTCAGACGTGCAAATGTCTTTTCTATCTTCCGAAAAGAGCCGTTTGAACATAAAAAAAGCAAATGATTGGAGCGAGTAGATACCACAACCGGATTGAGCTCTAATTACCAATGCACTAAGCCGTTTATAAAAACTTACGAAGAACTCGTCAAGCATTTCTCTTTTTGACCGAAAGTCTTAATTCTGGCACCAATTTCGGAGGGCTCCAAAAACTTCCGTCATAAACACAACAATCTGTATTAGCACTGGTTCCAAACCGGAAAAGTGCGTCCGCCATAGAGTTTTTAAACTTTTTTTGACGCCAGTTTGTCATTGAAGTTGCGGGAAAATGGCTTTTCCTTGTTTTTATTTATCGTCATACCTGTATCAATACCTATCTGTTTGATTTAAAAACTTCTATTCACCTCCTGTATAATCCTTCCATTTTACTTTCGCTGCAAGTTCAAAGACCTGATCCTCATTCGAAGAATATGAAAATCCTCCGCTCAAACCCAGATCATAAGTAAACGGCATTTCAATAAGTGTAAGTTCCTTACAACCTTCTTCATCTATCGGACAAAATGCACCGTCAGGTTCTTCATGCAGATGAAAATCACCCTGAATTACCCCGCAATGTTCGCAATGATTAGCCCAATATTCACTATCCGTCATTCTGGAATAGCCTACCTTATAAAATGAAAATTCCTTCTGAATAAACGTTGCAATATCAGGTTCAATAAAATCTACATAATGAATAAATGATTTTGAATTTACCCGTTCAAAAGCAGGTTCAGTATCATCTTCATCATCGTATTGATAAAAATTATCAGAATAAAGTGATATCACCCTGCTATCTTCAGAACATTTCCAGCAATCTCTTTTATTAAGCCCCAAATAATATGGCGCTTTGAGGATCAGACTAACGTTTTTTGTATCGATCCACCGTATGAAATCATTAGGATTTTTATGGTCAGGGATATACCATGTTTTCTGGTTGACATCCCAGAACGCTCCAATAGCTTTTGCCGCGTCTTTTTCTGCATAGGGAACATTAATTTTGTATGGCATAAATAATTACCTCCTTTCTATTAATACTGATAATTTTATCATTTTTCAAAAATATAAATCGAAAATTGAATTCCTCTGGCGACAATGCTATATCTTGATATCTTCTATATCAGATTTTCTGCTTACCGGCAAGTAAGCTTTGTTTCTTATCATTGAATCGCTTTTAATGTGGACGTATTTGCTTAAAACTACATCAATCCCGTCAATAAAAATACATATCGATTAGAAAACACAATCTATAATTCTTTAAGTGCGTTTATTATATCTTCTGTTGAATGAATAGAGGTATTTAAAGCCATTTTATCTGCCAAAGTCGGGCTAAATTTTAAAACTTCATCCTTTGATATTTTATGCCATATTGGAAGTATAACTTTATGTCCATTCATTTCACGTGCAACCATTCCATTAAGTTCGTATTCTGTCCAGTTTTTCTTTACGAATGATGGCGAAATAATAACGATTCCAAATCTTGAATTTATTAGGCCCGCATCAATTTTCTTTCGTAAACTGTCACCGATCTTTAATTCGAATTCATCATACCAAACTTGAAAGCCATTATCTCTTAAAGCATCAGCAAGGCTTCTGACAATATCATCTTTATCTTCTGAGGCGTGTGAGATAAAGAAGTCATATTGTCTTTGTCCTAAGTCATTTTCCCTTTCGATTGATTGACTTTTAGAAGAATAATTTTGGTTTATCAAGTAATCTAACTGATCTTTTTGTTCTTCGATAGAACGTTGCAATTCTCTTTGAAAATCAAGTTGTTTTTTATTTTGCTTTTTTGATTCACTATCCTCCGATTTCCGTAAATCCTGCTTTTTGTTACCTAATTCGGTGGTTTTCGTTGAGATTTTCTTTTGATATTCTGCAATTTTCTTTTTGCAGTTCAAAATATCATTTTGGTAACCTTGAATTTGTCTTTGCTTACTTTGTAGTGAAGACAGCGAAGTATTTTTGTTTATTGATTTATTTACAGTATTAATCTGTTTACTTTTATCATTTTCTCGCTTACTTTCATCAGCTATTTTTTTATATAGGTCAGCAATTTCTTTTTCAATTCTATTTATTTGATTTTGATAATAAGTTGGGGTCATTTGAGATAAATTTTAATGAATACTCCACTAACGTGGTACAGCTCACACGGTAGCAAATAATTTCTCTTTTTGCTAAAATAAACAAAAAGCAGATGAAAATGGCTTTTGCAGAAAAGTTGAACCTTACGCTCCTGCTATACATCCTGTAAAAAGGGGCTTGCTTCGGTCCACCAAATACTTTTGCGCCTTATCATTCTAAGTATTCTCAGGGAAATTCCCCAAACATTCCGTCTAACGGCCTCATCCTAAATCCAATTCTCTTCCGTTACTCCTTCAATAAGGAAAAATACAAGTAACTTATATATGTATTTTTTTGATATCTAGCTATCAGATGTTGACATTAAGCACTAACCTTGAATATCAAAAATCATATTATTTATGCAAACAGCTTATTTATATGTCCGTGTCAGCACGGACGAACAGAAAAGAAAGGGTTATTCCTTACCGGAACAAGAAGATCGGTTACTAAAGTATTGTGAGTACAACAATATAGAAGTTAAAGGGATATTTCGTGAAGACTATTCGGCAAAGAACTTCAACCGTCCAGAATGGAAGAAATTGATTGCGACAGTCAGAAACAGATCGAAGGAAGATAAGAATATACTTTTTATAAAATGGGATCGCTTCAGTCGAAATATTGAATATGCATACGAAATGATAGGTATACTTCGGAAGTATAAGACAACACCCATGGCCATCGACCAACCTATCGACTTCTCCGTGCCGGAAAGTACGGTTATGCTTGCCGTTTACCTATCAGTACCGGAAGCAGAGAACAGCAGAAGGGCGCTGAATACAGCCAACGGCATTCGCAGGGCAAAACAAATGGGGAGATATCCCAACAAAGCCCCCTTAGGATTTGTCAATATAACAACAGTGGATGGTAAAAAGATCATCGTTCCCAAACAACCCGAAGCAGGTATTATAAGATGGCTGTTCCATCAACTCGCCAAAAATATCCATAGGGTCGAAGCAGTTCGACGTATGGTCGAAGATAAAGGATTGATATGTTCACGGTCGTATTTTTCCAAGCTTATCCGTAATCCTGCCTATTGCGGTCTTATTCCCGTAAGGCTAAGTTCCGGAGAGCAGTACATGGTAAAAGGGATCCACGACCCATTGATCTCTGAAACCTTGTTTTATGAAGTACAGCGCATCATTACCACAAAAAGGAAAATCAGCTGTAAAAGAGAAGACTTGAAAGCAATGTTCTTTCTGACCGGATTTCTAATCTGCCCTCTTTGTAACCGGAAGATCCGTGGAAGTTTTTCTACTGGATCGACAAAAAAACATCCATATTACCATTGCAGAGGAAGATGTAAGACGAGAACCAGGGCTCCTCTTCTTAATGAAAGTTATCAGCAGGAACTTCAGCATTTGATGCTTTCAGAGAAAGCCGTTGATATATTCAATTGTGTTCTGGAAGACTGGAATACAAATACACAAAAAAGAGAATACCTACAGGAACGACAACAGGTTGTGAGAAAACTTAAAGAACAGGAACTGACGTTATCCCAGGCTAGGAAGATGTTCATCGCAGCTGTATTAAAACTCGATGACTATAGCGAAATAAAAAGGGAGTATCGTGTTAACTCCAAGTGCCTAAAAAAAGAACTCGACGATATTAACGAGAAATTGAAAAATATTGATAAGCACCGGCAACAGGGAGATCGGCCAATTGTAAATATTCTTCAAAGATTTTCAAGCATGGATACGACCGACAAAAAACATCTTGTCAATTTGATCCCTCCTCTTAGGGTCGATTACAAAACAGGAGATATGTCATTGGATCTGAACACGGCATTGTCAAAAATATTATTAATAAAGAAATACCGATTAAGAAGATGAGTTTTATAGATAAAAAGGTTTCGGATAAACGAGCAATTGCAATACTAGCAAAAAACGGCATCCAAGTGAGCGAGGAGGAAGCCGGTATTATACTGGATTTTCTGTATCTTGTTGCAAAGAACTACAACAAACCGGACGAGGATCAAGAAGCCGAATCCCTAAGGAGAAATCGAACTTTGAAAAAAAGGCCATAACAACATCAAGGAATAGGTTTTTTAGACAATACTACACAACAGGCTAAATAGTTTACCCACAAATATCGAACTATAAATGACCCGACACTAACAATTTGGGCCACAGAATTTTATTGCCATAAAAAAAGGAGACAACCTATATATGGCGTCTCCTTAAGTAGGGAACACGCGAAATGTCGAACTTTTATGAAGATTTAAAGTCAATACATGCATTGAAAAACATGCTGAAGTAGTAACATCAACATAAATCCCGCTCACTGGAGAGAGCAGGATCACAGTCGAACACATTATTCCTATTTTATCGTTAATTAGCCAATGTAAACAATAATATATTAAAGGTACTTTTATTGCCTCTTGTTTCGGTCATGCTGTCATAACAGGGTTTCCACTAACCAATTTACATATCGGACAAAGTTACGCAAATGCCTCAACCGTATGCTGGGTCGGTTTGATTACATGCTATGACCGAAACGGTACTTAGGGGATTAGCTCGGTTATAAACACCCTAATTCTAACAATTTGGGTCACAGAATCTTATTTAGTATCGAAAATCAGACAATCGGTAAGCAATGTTCTGTCCAATTTCCTTGGGCTTGAAAGCTCCGAGGGATAATCTTTCGATCGGTATAAACTACTGCCAAACCGCATGACCATTCAGTAATATTGGTAGTATAATCAGTAATCGGTATACATTTCGATCCATAAAAGTCAAGACCTTTACATGGTGAGACAGCGAATAGTCGACGATATAGGGTTCTTTAAAGATTAAGCATCATAAAAGTAGCAATATGCAAAAAGTAGAATTGAACAATGGCATGGAAATCCCCATTCTGGACTTTTGCGTTAAACCGAAAGGTATCCGGTTCACAGGTTGGCCGCATCAGGGAAACTCAGGATTATTCGGCAGCAAACAACATTCATCCCGAAGTGGAAATCACCGACACAGACGGGGACGACCGTTACCGTTACCCATAAAAACGTAGCGGAAAGAAAAGTAAAGTTTCGTTGCGTCACCGATATGAAACAACTGAAATAAGGGATCATGTCAACAAACAATTTCGGGCCGTAGTATAAATTGACCATGAAGATACCGGAAGAAATAGCAGCGATCATCACAAGATCCAGGAACATGGAACTCACTGTTTCCGAGAAAAGAAAATTAGTGGATTGGTACGGGAAACTGGATACTGGAAGCAACGCACAGCTCTCCGATGAAGAAGTCGGCGTGATAGAAAAAAGGATTTTAAAGAGCATTATGGATCATATATCCAGACATGGCCAGTGATAAGCTTAGCTTTTGCCTCTGGATTTGGTATCAACTTCTGGGAGGATCACCATTTAGGTTGGGCCGATGCCAAAAGTTAAGGCAAAATCAGATAGAAATACGATGAAAATGATACAATATACACAAGAATACTGCCGGGGCAAAAGGAACAGCCCCAATTCACTTTTCCTATACAGGCTTAATTAAAGTAAAAAAATGGAACAGGACAAAACCTTATCAACCCCATTAAACCGGGTTACCGTATTGGATGCATTAAGGGGATTCGCATTGCTTGGCGTTATACTTATGCATATGCTACAACATTACAGTATTTTCTCGTTTTCGGAACCACGGGAGCCACTATACCCGGCATGGGACGAGGCTATACGTTGGATCGGACAGAACGTGATATCGGGCAGGTTCATCAATATTTTTGCCTTTCTGTTCGGTTTGAGCTTTTTTATCCAGATGGACAGGGCCTCCCGTAAAGGAATCGATTTCCGTTTACGTTTTATATGGAGAATGGTCATCCTGTTTGTGATCGGACTGGTAGGCAACTGTTTCTACAGCGGTGAAATAATCTCGCTCTATGCCGTGTTCGGGATTATAATGGTTTTACTTTACAAGGTCAGAAGCTGGATATTGATGATCCTGGTTTCCCTTCTGCTATTGGGTACGCCCCGCATCCTGAAAATCAGCTATGATAGGATGACCAGAACCGAACAGCCTGAAAATATCCGGAACAGTGACCGTCGGCCATCCGGACCGCCGCGTCAGATGGAAAAACCTTCATTTGCAAATTCGGTGAAGCACAATTTTACCAGGGGATTGCAGGGAAAGCTGAACTACCAGTTTGGCCTGTTCAGCCGTGGGTATATTACGCTCGCGCTGTTTATCCTGGGACTTGTTGTCGGCCGCACGCGTTATTTCGAAGAGGTACAGATCTCGAAAAGAAAAAATCTGGCCCTTTTTGGAGGAGCCGTCATTGCCGTCATACTGATAAACGGTGTCATCGGTTTATTTCCGTCGCCGGATATACGTGCGATGATGACGCCCGGAGGCGGAGAATTACCAATCTCATCACTGATCGTGATGACCTTAAATGACATTAACACAGTCGTATTTTCCATGGCCCTGGTCACGGGATTCATCCTACTTTACCACATCGGACACTTGGGCAGGTACCTGGATGTCATGTCACCGTACGGGCGCATGGGACTGACCAATTATGAGGTGCAGAGTGTTATCGGCAGCCTCTTGTTTTCCATGTGGGCATTCGGGCCGGTTTTTGGAAACTGGGGTCCCACCGAAGTCTTTGCACTGGGAATAGCGGTCTATATATTACAGCTCATATACAGCAGATATTGGCTGAGATACTTTCTGTACGGTCCGCTTGAATGGTTCTGGCGTTCGGCGACTTACCTGAAGGCGCAACCTTTCAGGAGAAAAGACAGCTACCCGTCGATAGCGGGATGAGCCTATGAATACCAGCGCACGAAAAAAAACAGCTTTTTAGAACTAAAAGTATGAGAAAAATGGATAAGCAAAGGCCGCCTCGAAAATAGAAATCGTTGCAGGACGTTGGAGCCGTGGATAAGTAGAAAGAACTGGATTGTACCCGAGATGTGGAACCAGGTGGTAGGCAGAAGTCTGTTGAGGAATGCGGTTTCTCAGGCAGCGAATAAAACAAATTCAACAAAACTTATGACCGGATGAACTTTTTATGGATTTCACTGTTAACACTTGCCATACTGATTTTCGGCACGTTGATTATGCGTTTGATAAAGCGTTCCGTTAGACGGAAAAAGGCTGGACCAGTTTCATCATCCGGTACTTTGCAAGACGCCGCTAAAAACCTGGACCTCCGTATAATGTTAAAGCTATCAAGTCATTTTGATTCGAATTTCAACAATATAGACAGGCCGTTTTGGCAAGTTGCAAACGAAGGGATCGTTGTTAAGTTCACAAAGGATGAAACTCCCCATTTTGTATATTATAAACTGGATGGCGAATGGAACTATACATTACGAAGCTTTAATGGTGAAGTATTGCCCGAGGCTCTCTCTAAGTTAGTGCGTGCCAAATTCAGACTCTATGCGATATCCTGCACGGAGGAAATTGTTTTTTCCGATAGTGAGTCTAAAACCTATATTTTACATCTGCATCAAGGAAACAAATATAAAGAGCTTATCATCGACAATAACGAAATGATCGTTATAAATGAAAAAGAGCTTTAAGGCCGTATAACTATTGAGAGAGGCAGGTTATATTATCTGTTCTCGTTTTGTGTGCAGACCAATACAAAAACGGTTGTCAGCAATTATACTGACAACCGTCTTAAATGTAGTTTCCTAATGATCTCCTCCCATCTTGAATTACAATTGCTGTACAGTTGGACGGAATAGGATTTCATTCACATCCACATCTTCCGGTTGGCTGATGATAAAAGCAAGCGCTCTTGCAAATGAACTGGCAGGGATCGCGTTTTGCGCATAATATTGGTGAATGCCTTCTGCTACATCGGGAGCGGTTACGCTGTTCGGCAGTTCGGTAGCGACGGCTCCGGGAGAGATTACCGCAGTACGGATATTATACGGTTTTACTTCCTGTCTTAAGGCTTCGGAAATTACCCTTACCGCATATTTGGTGGCGGAATAAACTGCACCACCGGGACTGATGGTATGTCCGGCTACTGATGAAACACTGATGATCTGACCTGATTTCTGCTCTTTCATATAGGGTAATGCGGCTGCAATGCCATATAATACACCTTTGATATTTACATCAATAGCCTGGTTCCAATCGCCGATTTTCAGGTATTCCAGGGGCGATAGTGGCATCAGTCCCGCATTGTTAAGAATTACATCGATCTTTCCGTATTCATTTACTGCGGTATCTACCAGATTTTTTACTTGGTTAACATCAGTTACATCTGTTTCTACAGCTAGTGCCTTTCCTCCGTTGTTATTGATTTCCTCCGCCAGCTTATCAATTTTTTCTTTGCGGCGTGCGCCTAAAACGACGGTTGCGCCCAGCTCCGTTAGGTGGCGGGCAGAGGCTTCACCGAGTCCGCTACTTGCGCCCGTGATCACTACGACCTTTCCGGCAATATTCTCTTGTTGGCTCATTTTCTTAGTTTGTTATGTTAACTCATTTATTGTGTACGCGTTATAACCATACCGTACCCCATGGTAGGAGTTTCTTCAGCTCCATTAATATTATTATTGGGATTCTATATTATCTATCCAGACCTTTTTCCTTTAACCATTTCGACATCAGATCCGCTATTTCAATGTTGTTCAGATCAGAAAACGGGAAATGGGTATTCCCTTTAATGCCAATTTCAGGTAAATGTACAACGGTCACATCACCTCCATGTTTATTTACTGCATCCCGCCACAGCCTTGCCATTTCAAGCCTAGCACGCCAGCCATCCGCCCCGGGATTATTGATATCTAATTTCTTGGGAATATTGTCGCCATAGTAAATGATGATTGGAAGCTTTGTCAGTTTTAAAAATTCTTCCCTTGGGATTCCGACTGCTTCCAACGGACCTGCTGAACTCTCTACGGCTGGAGGTACTTCTCCTTCTGGAAAAACGAAACCGCTTCCCGGCTCATAACATACTATTCCTTTTACATTTGGATTTTTGATGGCAGTGAGCCATCCCATACCGCCGGAATGAGAATGTGTAACAAGAATTGCGGGGCCGATTTTTGAAAACAGATCCGAAACAGCGCTTACATTGACACCTATATCGATCGGACCAATATTAGGTGTCATGGAACGGAAATATTGATTGAGCGTTTCGGGATCTTTGGAGAATTGAACTCCGGGGAAATAATCCGGCCATATCCCCACCCGAAATGTACCGAACCAATCCTGTTCATCGGGAGTGGGCGTAACAGTACCTTCTATCGTACCACGACCTGCGTTTCCACGTCTGGGCTGGTCCAGAAGGTAAACGCCAAAGCGCCGTCTTAAAAAAATGTTCTGGAAACCTTCCCGTCCATCGGGAGTGGTTTCCCAGGTTTTGGAAAATTGGCCGATCCCATGCCAGAATACAAGCGGAAGCTGTCTGGCCTGTGCCGGTATCTGATAAAACAGATAGGCATGATCGCCATGATAGGTCTGACCATCAGTAGCACGTTTGACCGGATCATAGTTTCCCGGATTTTCAATGACCGTTCCTCCAATGGCAAAGCTGCCCTGATCTTCGATCAGCATAGACTCTTTCTTTTCGAGGGTCTGTGCAAATACGCTATCAGTTAATATCGTTGGAAGCACGAATGCAAAAAAGATTGATAATTTATTCATATAATAAACGGTTATTGGCTTTCGCCGCTGCGGTATTCCTGATCCGTTACAGGTTTAAACCATACTGCACCACCTACATTGGTGTTTGTGCCTACTGCAATATGCGTCATTGCCTCGGTAGGTGTAGCACCGTGCCAATGTTCGGTATTTGGTGGGCATTTTATAACATCTCCCTTTTTTATGACCTCGACCGGCTTACCTTTTTCCTGGTATAAACCTTCTCCTTCCGTTACCAAAAGGATCTGTCCTCCTTTGTGGGAATGCCAGTTTGTTCTTGCTCCCGGTTCAAAGGTTACCGAGCCGATATTGACGTTGTAGGTGGTATCGCTTTCTGCCAACATAGTAAGCCAAACGTCTCCTGTGAAATTGTCATTGGTCACTTTAGTGCTATTTGGGAAAATTTCTGCTGTGTCCTTATCTCTTACGCTTTTAGTCTGACAACTTGTTGTAACTGCAATTCCTATCAATAGAACTATTATTTTTCTCATTTCTTATTTATTTAAATTCTAGCACTTTTTCCTGTTCACTGCTTTGTTTTACTGTATCAATAATCTGTATTACTTTTACACTGTCCTACGCCGAAACGATTTAAGGTTTACCATAAGCGGTCCGCATCACTGTCCCTCAAGGATTATGAAAATCAATCTCAGTTTGGCCCAATATTTTTTAAAAGGTAATGATTACTTTCCCGAAATGTTTCCCATATTCCAGATGATCAAAGGCTTCTTTAAACTTGTCTAACGGAAAAATTTTACCTATAAAAGGTTTTATGTTATTTATTTCTATGGCTCTGTTCATATCAATGAATGAAGCTTTAGAGCCGACTTTAGTACTGAAAATGGTCGCTTTCCGTTCCATAAAAGTTAAAATATCTAGATTGGCTTTTGTGCCGCTCAAAAAACCGGACACAATAATTTTCCCATTAAGCGCCAGATAATCGAGCGATTCGTTGAGTTCCGCGCCTGTAACTTCCAAAACCAAATCCACACCTTGTCCTGCGGTTTCAGCTAAAACATCCTGCTTCCAATTGCTATTAGTTTTATAATTTAAAGTTACATTAGCTCCCAATGCAGTGGCTTTTTCCAATTTCTCGTCAGCACTTGAAGTAACAATTGCTTTTGCTCCAAGCATCTTTGCAAACTGAAGTGCAAAAACAGAAACACCACCTGTACCTTTAATAAGAATCGTTTGCCCTGCTATTAACTTTCCTTCTGTTACTAACGCTTCCCAAGCCGTTAAACCTGCGATAGGTAATGCTGCCGCTTCCGTTGTTGATAAATTAGACGGAATGGGAACACACGCGTAAGCAGGCAAGGCTATATATTCCGAAAAAACGCCTTTAAGATAGGTTCCTGGACGAGCGTCATTATTCCCTTCTTTAAAGACGCCTGATTGCCAAGTTTGGTAATAATGGTTACATACCAAATCACCGACGTTGATATTTTCTGCGTGTGTACCGACTTCGACTACTCTACCAGCGATATTGGTTCCTATTATATGAGGAAAATCAAAATTTTGTTTTCCAAATTTCCCTTTTACAACCAACAAATCTAGATAATTTAAAGAACCCGCTTCGACTTTTATCAAAACTTCATTGTCCTTTATAGTCGGTTTAGACAGCTCTTGGATTTTTATATTTTCCAGCCCGAATGATTCTTCTACTACAATTGCTTTCATAAAAACACTTACACCTCTGCTTTATTATGGTTCTCCTTTTCATTTATTTTACCGATTTCCTATATGCCTAATAATCGGTGGTTAAGCTAATCTCTTTCCAATCTTCCAATTCTTTGCTTTGGGCTTCTAGTTCTTTCCTAACGCTATTAACAGCGTCAGTACCCAATAATAAGCGGAATGGAACATTTTTACTTTCAGCCAATTTGATTATTGCCTGTGCCGCTTTTTGCGGATTACCGGGTTGGGTGCCATGTGTGTGGTCGTTCCCTTTTCTTCTTTTCCCTGCTGTTTCCCTGTAATCTGAAATTTCTTTTTGGGTGCCCGTCAGCGAACGACCTGCAAAGTCTGTCCTGAAAGCGCCCGGCTCGATTACAATAACCCTTATGCCCAATGGAGCAACCTCTTTGCGGAGTGCATCGGACATACCTTCCACGGCAAACTTTGAAGCGGCATAATAAGCAGAGCCCGGCGCAGCAAAGCGCCCTGCTATGGAAGAGACGTTCATGATCGTACCTGATCTCTGTTTCCGCATTCCTGGCAGTACTGCCTTTATTGTATTTACCATGCCAAAAAAGTTTGTATCGAACAATCGCTGCACCGCATCGTCCTCTGCTTCTTCCACCGCTGCGCGATACCCATAACCGGCATTGTTTACCAGTACATCTATGCTTTCGAATTTAGTTTTGGCCTGTTCAATGACCTTTGCCACCTGTTCTTTATCGGTTACATCCATTGCCAGACCCAGGGCGGTTTCGGGATAATTTTCGACTATGCCCAGAATATCTGCAGCATTTCTGGAAGTTACCACAGCATTATAACCATTTTTTAATACTTCTTGCGCGAAAGCACGCCCAAGCCCTGTAGAGCAACCCGTTAGCAACCACGTTTTATTGAGATTTTTCATTTGCTTATTTTTTCAGTCGATTACCTTAGTAAAAAGAAGGCCTGTCCGAATTAGTATTTGGTTCGCCCAGCATTTTGCTGATTTGCCCGGCTGCACCTAATATTAGAACCCTCATTTTTATGGTTTAAGATACTTGCCGTAAAATCCAATCAACTTGCTGACGGCCTGATCCACATACTCCGGCTTCCAGTAGGTCTGTATATGTGTAGCGCCTTCAATCAGGAACAGCTCCTTGTTCTTTGCATTGACCGCTTTGGGAAACGCCTCATCTGTCATGTATTTTGTATCTGCCTTGCTTCCTGCCATCATTAACAAGGGTTGGTCGATCAATTCAATCTCGTCGGTGGCATCCCAGGCCATTAGATCCATCAGGCTACTTGTGGTGTACAGAAAGGTGGAGTTGGGATGTGCATGCGTTCTGTAATAGTACTCGTATCCTTCACGGTACAGATCGGTAGACGTTTTAGCGATTTCTTCGTCTGTTATACTTGCCACACCTGAAAAAAGGATTTTACCGCCTGCGGCTTCCTGCGCACGGGCATCCGAGGCTTGTTTTATGCGTTCCGGAATAGTATTTAACTGAGAGTTCTGAAAGCCGTTACGTCTTACCTCACATGAATTGAACATACTTAGGGTTGCCACAGCTTTAAAGCGTTTGTCCGACTGGGCTGCTTTTAGTGTATAACCGCCGCCGCCACAAATACCCAAAACACCTAAACGGTTCGCGTCAACGCCCGGATATTGCGTAATAAAATCTGCAGCCCCGTGTATATCTTCGGTCCGGTACTGGGGCTTGTCCGTATGACGAGGCTCGCCACCGCTTGCTCCCTGATAGGCTGCATCGAAGGCAATGGTGATATAACCTGCCTCGGCCAAATGTTGTGCGTATAATCCCGCTGTCTGCTCTTTGATACCCCCATTAGGGTGCGCCACCACTACTGCCGGATATCTCTTTGACGGATCATAATCTGCCGGTGTATAAACATTCGCAGCTATTTCAATACCGTTCAGCTTATATTTCACCGGATGGATGTTTACTTTTCCTTTTTCATTTTTGGTAATGGCTCCGTCATATACCAGGGTAAAAGGATTTGATTCATACTTTTTCTGAATAGATTGTGCATTTACCATATCTGTTGCTATTGTTGAAGTTAATAATGTAATCATCAATGTTAACCTTTTCATCTTTTGAATATTTTAAATTTTACTTCTTACTTTTTAGGACTTCGTCCAAAGCTTCTTGTGCTGCCTTCGCTTCCTTTTTTCCAACAGTTGATTTGATAACTCCCACAAATTGCTGCAACTGGTTTGGTGTCAGGCCAACATTCAGGCATAGATTTAAATGAGACCGTAACATGGGCTCCACGCCGCCGATACTGCTGAGCACCGATACGGTTACCAGCTCCCTTCCGGCATACCCCAGGACGTCCCGCTCGAAAATATCGGCAAAAAGGTGTTCTTTCAGGAAGACTTCTATTATAGGCGCAAATGCTGCGTAACCCGTTTTTGGCCCGGTTTCCGAAACACCACTTAACTCTTCCAAAATGGCTTTTCCCCGTTCATACTTGCTGCCTTCATCATTGATCGGAGCAGCCTCAGGTCCCGGTTCATCGTTTCTTCCACTGGCCTTGCGCTCATCAAGTACTGTCATCAATGTTTGCAATCCACGGATACTCCTCGGAAACCCACAATAAGCATACAGGTGAACGATTGCTTCCTTAATCTCATTGACGGTCAGTCCGGAATCAAGCCCCGTGTTCAGTGCCGTTTTTAGTTTTGGTAGATCACCCTTTGCGGTCAAAGCAGCAATGCTGACAATACTTCGCTGTTCAGGAACTAAATATTGATTGATACCTGCACCATCCTGGGCATTGACCGTAGCCGTTACAATTACTGCCATGACAAGTAAAATTGATTTTAAAAGTTTGTTTATCATTATTCCTTGTTATTATATACTTCAACTAGCCCGCATATGTTATGCTTTTAATTAACAGTACAAAGTTCGAGATTAAAAGACGGCAGAAGGTATATGGATTACGGATTCTGCTACCAATATTACTGATAGACATCATTGAGGACGAAGGATACTGAAAAAAATAAGTTTTTATCTATCCAAATCCTTTTTCCTTAAGCCATTCTGAAATCGGATCCGCTACAGCTATATTGTTTAAATCTGAAAAGCGAAAATGCATATTGCCTTTGAGACCGGCTTCGGACAGATGAACTACCGTAACATCCCCACCATAGCTAACCGGGTCCGCGATCCGTCTGCATCGGCGTTGGGAGATGGCTTTTCGGAAAGAAACCACCATAGTAAATGAAGATCGGCATTTTTGTAACCTTCATAAAATCAGCCATTGGAACAGCCCGCCGCTTCGAGTGGCCCTGCAGAACCTTCAATAGGGTCCGGTATTTCAAACTGAAGAAATATAAACAGGCTCCCTGGTTCACAGGAAAAGATGGCTTTCACATTTTCATTTTTTGTCCGGATGTTCCAGCCTATTCCTCCGCTATGACTTTTTTCATTTTTCTGATCGCGTATTTAAGCACTTATTTTTCTGCAACCTTTTCCATAACGTCCAGCCGTGCTTTCTTGGGGTCGGGAGCACCAACCGCGGTACCGTCTGCGCGAAATTCGAGGATAGCATCCTTTTGGGCATGGTAAACTGGCCATTCGGGAAGTCCCTTCCCGTTAGGATTTCCCGTTTTCGCAAAGTTTGCCCAATAGGTATTCATCATCCTGGCGACATCCTGATCTTTCGACGAAACAGTGGCGCCGTTCCGTCCCGTCAGGTTATCGAACACGTAGGGGATCTCGGATGCGTGGGCTGCGCCGTAACGCATCCGGTTTTTCATGGAATCGGCAACATAGGAGAACAGGTAGATATATGCAGGAGTACCTTTGGCCGTAAAGGCTCTCGCGGTGAAGCGTGCCGGTTCCGCCCATACCTTATCCGTATTGACCATGGTCAGCATCTCGGCAAATTCCGTCGTACCGTCCGGATCATAGGCGGAAACAGCTTCCTCCTTATGGTCTCCGAAAATAGACAGCAGTTCTTCCTTTGAACGGGCATTGACAAACCCTGCCGGTACTTCAGCACTGTTGGAGCCGATGATAATGGGAACACTTGGTTGCCGGCCAGCTTCATATGTACTCTGGGCAGTCTCTACCACCAGTTTACCATCGAGGATAGGCCCCGGGTAGATAGGCGGACCTCCCTGACCGTCACTTTCCTGCCCGCTGTCCACAATCTCTTCAACAGTCAGCGAACGGAGCTTTGCCAGCGCCGCCGCATCCGTTCCCTCAATGCCGTGCTTACGGGCAAAGTTTATGCCGATGGTTTCCGCTGACACGGGGTAATAAGGATCTGCATTTTCTTTGTTTATCGGCCTGCCCGTAAGAACGCCATCCCGGCCGCCTCCGGATTCGATGATCGCTTTATGGAAAAGACCTTTGGCCGCCGGTATGGTCAGTAAGGAATGTACGGAAACACCACCGGCCGATTCGCCAAAAATAGTGACATTGTCCGGGTCACCTCCGAATGCCGCTATATTCTGCTTTACCCATTGGAGCGCCGCAATTTGGTCCATGTAGGCATAACTGCCTTTGGGTTCTTCGGGATGCTCGGCGGAGAGGGCCGGAAATGCAAAATGCCCCAGTCTTCCGAGGCGGTAATTGAAGTTTACCAGAATAACTCCCTGTCCGGCAAACTGATTTCCCGAAGTTTCGGGAAAGGAACTGCCACCGCCTACGAATCCGCCACCGTAGATCCAGACCATAACGGGCAGCTTTGCTCCCTGTTTAGCGTTAGAGGGACGCCATAGATTTAGAAAGAGGCAATCTTCCGATGTGTTTTCCCGAATGGCGCCGTCTGTCCGGGGCCAGCCCGCCTGGGCACAGTCCGCACAGAATTTGCTTGCGTCACGCACGCCTTCCCATGCCGAAACGGGTTGCGGCGGCCGCCAGCGGTATTCACCTATCGGGGCAGCGGCATAGGGAATCCCCTTGAAGCTTTCGACTTTTCCTTCAGTTACGCCCTGTACAACCCCGGAAGCCATGCGAACAGTTGGCCCTCCGGACGGATCGGGATTCATCGCATTTTGTTGTGCCAGCACATTCAAGCAGATTGTGATAGCCAATCCTGTTAATATCTTTTTCATATTGATTTCATTTTTCTTGATCGGGTATTTCTTATCCGCTCATTTTGATAAACTGATAGCGCTCTTGTTCATGTGATAAAACAAGTTACGGCAATGCAAAAGCCATAATGGAGCCCGATGGATGTTCTTTTGTACCTCCCACTCCCAGCGCAACGAACTGTTTCCCGCCAATAGAGAATGTGCAGACATTGGCGTTGTTAGCAGCAGGTAAAGATGTTTCCCAAACCATTTTGCCCGTATTCTTGTCAAATGCCCACAGTTTTTTGTCGGCAGCGCCACTGATAAATACCAATCCTCCCGCTGTTACCATTGGACCCGACCGGGCCAGTAATCCGGTAATTGGGCCGCCCTTTTCCTGTAGCTTTTCATCATTTCCCACGGGAATCTGCCACGCATATTCTCCTGTTGAAAGATTGAGTGCGCTCAACGTATTCCAGGGGCCTTTCATTGCAGGATTTCCACTCGGGTCGGACCAAGTTTGGTAACCCGTAATGTTTCCGTACCGCACAGGTGTCCTTTCGTCAGCTTTCCCCTCTTTTGCCGGTGTCGCCCCGGTAGCCTGGCCACCTTTCTTGTCGTACAAAAAAGCAATGATAGCCTGTTCTTCATCTGCGGTTAATACCCCTTTATAGGCAGGCATCTGACCACCTCCCATCCGTGTTTTTTCAAGCGCTTCTTTTTCACTCATCTTGTCCTTGATATCTGCCAATGCCGGGAATGTAGGAGGAACTCCTTTCATTTCAGCGCCATGGCACGCTGAACAATTTTTCAGGTAAACAGCCCGGCCCGTTTCAAAAATGGAATTATCGCGGGCAGCAAAATGTTTATCAAGATCAACCATGGTAATAATTTCCGGCAAATTATTGCCTCTGATATACAGGTATGATGTGTTAGGGTCATAGGCTGCTCCGCCCCAATTCGCTCCCCCTCTTGTGGCAGGCAATGATAATGTACCTTTTAAATCCGGAGGGGTAAACAGCCCCTCATACCTTACCGACCTGAATTTTTCCAGGATAGAATGGTGGTCTGTATCGGAGTAATGGTTCAGATCATCCTCGGTCATAGATTGCTTCACAAACGCTTTTGGTTTCAGCGGAAATGGTTGGGTAGGCCATGCTTCTTCACCCGGCATGTTTGAAGCAGGCACTTTTCGCTCTTCCACAGGGTAGAGTGGCGTGCCGGTTTCACGGTCAAGAACAAACACAAAACCGTGCTTGGTAACCTGCGCGACCGCATCAACATCTTTTCCATCTTTTTTTATGGTCACTAAATTCGGCGGCGCGGGCAGATCATAATCCCAAAGATCATGATGCACAGTTTGGAAATGCCATTTGTAGTGACCGGTAGCAGCGTCTAAGGCGAGGACACAGTTGCCGAAAAGGTTTTCTCCTTTTCTGTCTGCACCATAATAATCATAGGAAGGTGATCCGAGTGCCAGGAAAACCATACCTCTTGTCCTATCAATACTCAACCCTGCCCAGCAATTGGCTCCACCCGCATATTTATACGCATCGGGCGGCCAGGTTTCATAGCCGGGTTCACCTGGGTGGGGAATGGTGTGAAAGGTCCATGCTAATTTTCCCGTCTTGCAGTTATAAGCTCTGATATATCCGGGAGGAGCATTATAAGCATCCGGTGTTCTCAATCCGACAATGATCAAATCTTTGAAGATCCTTCCCGGGGTTGAAAGCGAAAGTGAAATTTTTTCGGGATCATCTCTTACCCCTTCGTTCAAATTGACTCTCCCATTAGTTCCAAACGAAGGGATGATCTTTCCAGTTTTTGCATCAATCGCCATCAAATAATTTCCCGAAGAGTACAATATCCTTCGATCATCGCCACTTTCCCAATAGGTAACGCCTCTGCTCGCGGCACTGGGCTGTCCTTCCTCTATCGTCTTACACGACCAAATTTCTTTCCCGGTAGCCGCATCGATAGCATAAACGGTCTGCTTACCGGAATTTACATACATGACGCCATCAACTATGATAGGATTGCTTTGACTCGAGACCGGATCCTGACCTTGTGGTAAATCATCCATTTGGAAAGTCCATACATTTTCCAATTGGCTTACGTTAGACACATTGATCTGGTCCAGCGATGAGTAGCTGGAACTATGTGCGTCGGCTTTGTAGTCAGACCATGTATTATCGTGCTTGTCGGTAGATGTACAACCGGCAATGCAAAGCGAAATGCCCGTGATGCAGAGGAAAAGGCTTCTGCTATTAAAAAGTAATCTATTCATTTTGATTTTCGTTAACATCCACATCAAATTTTATCCGCTATTGCTTTGATTGTGGTGCTGACTGTTGGTTGTTATCGCCATTCATTTTTACCGGACGCATCAAACGGGAGAACGTCAATGATCCCATTTTCCATTCACCGTTTTCTTTAATATATACTTCGGTTACCATAAAAGGATTAGTAACAGTATTGCCGCCGACTACGGCTTCCAGATCGATGTCATTTAAAAGTATGGCAGTATTGCCGATGATGTTCACGGTCACCGAATAGACTTCCGCTTTCTTGTACCAGATGCCCCCGCTTTTGATGACATCCAATTCCTGTTGCTTTCCCCATGATCCGCCCATGTGCACAAACATGGATTTCTCGTGAAAGAGATTGTCCAGTACTTCCACATTTTTATCGGCCATCCATTGCCACTTGTCTTTGGAGAGCTTGATGATTTCCTGATCGGCAGCAGATTGCTGTGCAAATGATGTCTGTACACCCATAATGATGAAAAATAATGCGATTGTTAATGCTTTCATAACGATATTGTTTATAGTTTTATAATGGAAAAAATTATTAGTGACATTTTTCTGTTTACCTTTTCATCTGCTCTTTCCAAAAATCTACGGCTTTGTCCAACCAGCCAGCTGCATCCGTACCTGTTCCAAGGCCAAACCCATGCCCCGCTCTTTCGTACCGCTCATACCGAACGGTAACACCTGCATTTTTTAGATTTTCGGCCCGTCTCTCCATAACGCGGACATTGGCTATCGGATCATTGGCGCTGACGGTTATAAACGTAGGAGGAAAATTCTCACTGTATAAAGATTGACCGGTATAGGCGATAACTGCGGTTGCGGGTTCAGGATAATTCCCCTGGACAGAGGCATTAACGCCGTAGTAGGCTATATTGCCCACCATTCTTGCACCTGCCGATCCGCCCCACAGGGAATAGTTCTTTGTGTCTACCTTTAATGTAGAAGCGTTGTCAAAAATGAAACGTATTGCCTGAGCAAGGTCTTCCGTCGCCCATTGCTCACTGCCGATCCTGTAGCGGATCACAAAAGCATTCAGTTTCTTTTTGCTGATTTCCCAGGCCAGTGGAAGCCCTTCGTGCAGTGAGCCGACATAGGAAAACCCGCCCCCCGGGCAGACGATGGCAAAGGGCGCATCCGGATCCCCACGATAGAAAAATAAACCCGTATTGCTTTTACGGGGATCCTGTTTTATCTGCTGCTCGTTATAAAAGCTGTAAAAAACAGATTTGTTGTCGTTCACATCATTGATCAAACGATTTAATGCCGCTACCTCTTCTTCCGGATGAACAGCATTGTGGTAGGGCATCAACGCACCGATATTACTGATCGGTGTATTGTAATAGCGCGTATTATTGTCGCTCGGCAGCAGCAGTTCGCCAAACCCCTTAAACGCAGGATGCTCTGCAATATCCTGAACAAGATTATTTATTGTTAGATGCGTATCCATGGATATATTGGCTTCAGTTTCACTTCCATTGTGCGGCTCATCATAGACGGATGCATCGGGGGAACTGCAATTTGCAGTAAATACAGCAAACAATAATATGATGTGATAACCTATCATTCTCATCTATTTACGTTCCTCATCAATAAAAGGATGGTTTATCCCATTCGGTGTCCGGTTCGCCCACGCCCAGGCTTTTACCGACAAAACGTTCGTCTCCGGCCATCACGATGTCAACGATCAATTGGGAAACTGCTTCCCGGGTAACCTGAGTGCTTCTGAAGGGATCTCCTTTTTCCGTCAGCACATAATCCCGGTTACCTTCCTGGTCATAGAGCCATGTTAACCTGAGCAGGGTATAATCGAGCCCCGAATCCTCTATGGCACGCGCAGAGTTTATCTGCATCTGCATCCGAGGGGAACTACCGATCATTCTTTTGTTCCAACGGCCAAATTCTCCGGGAACCTCGTCATAAATACCGAGGATGGAGGCTCCGATGACACGTTTGACTCCGGCTTTATTCATAGCCGCTATAATGGTAGCGGTAGACCGGTCATCGCCCAGATCATTGACGTAGACGATGTCAACCCCGTTCATAGCACTGCTCAAAGCATCCGGATCCTTAAAGTCTCCGTCCACTAATTTTACCCTTTCGGATTTCTCTTCTTTCAAGCGTGCATTTGCATTCTTTGCATACAGCACGAGATTATATGGGGTCTGTGCAAGAAGGTCGGCTGTAAGCAATCTTCCGATCCTTCCCGCCGCACCTAATATCAGTATGTTCATTTTACTCCTTTTATTAATTAACCAAACCTATTTTCTTCAGCCAATTTTGTACCTCTGCCTGTACCTCTTTTTCTTTTTCGCCTTCCATCACGTATAAAATCCCGTCTCTTTCCACACCGCCTTTGGTAGAAAATCCTTCCAGTATTTTACTCTCCGGACACAGTTTCTTTACCGTTTCAAAGCTGCTGCCAATCCCGTAACCTGCATTGGTATTAAATGGAACGACCGTTTTTCCGTTCAGATCGTATTGGTTCAAAAAGCTTTTTATCGGTGGAGGTAACTGCATACCCCAGGTTGGAAAACCAAGAAATACCACATCGTATTGATTGATCTCCTCGATCTGCGTTTTTAACGGTGGCAGATAGCCCTGGTCATTTTCCTTGGACACCTGCGCTACGATCTGCTGGTAATTTTCCGGATAAGGTGTTACCAGTTCCAATGCGACAAGATCGCCGCCCACTTTCTTATGGATGATTTCCGCAACGGCTTTGGTATTCTTTGTGCGTGAGAGGTAAACGATCAATATCTTTTTTCCCTGCAACGAATCACTTTCTTCCGTTGACGGTTCTTCTTTTTCTATACCTGGCTGTTCGGCCCGCGAGCAGGATGTCATTGTAAACAGGAGCGTACATATCATCAACCAATGTGTTGTTAACTTTTTCATCTCTAATACCTTTAGATACAAATTTCCTAATACGTTCTGATTATTTTGGTATACAGATTACCGAAATTGCTACCAATATTACTGATTGACCTTACATCAGCTGACAGAACATAAAAAAAGCAGGAACGATGTCCCTGCTTTTTCTTGCTTGTTTGTTCTTTATTAAATTACCTGCCTTAATCTCGTCTATTGCAGATTTTTCTTAAAAAACGCTTCCAGTTTTTCAAATGGAATGATATCCATTTTGTCATAAAGATCCACATGTGCCGCACCGGGAATTATCATCAGCTCTTTTGGCTCGGAAGCCATTTTGTAAGCATCTTCGCTGAAATAACGTGAGTGTGCATTTTCTCCCGCTATCAGAAGCATTGGTCTGGGCGAAATCTCTTTGATGTAAGATAAAATCGGCATATTCATAAACGACAGGACATTGGTTGCAGTCCAGGAGCCGTTTGAGTTGATGGAACGGGGATGAAAACCACGCTCCGTTTTATAATAGTCGAAATAGTCCTTTACAAACTGCGGTTCGTTGCCTTCTATTTTCTCAGGCAATCCCTTCGGTGCTAAAGCCGGTGTCCCGTTCTCTGCATCTTTCCAACGTTGTTCGCCCAATTGTTCCAAAGCCTTGGTGCGCTGTTCAGGAGTGGTGGCGTCAAAATAACCTTTTGCATTTACTCTCGACATATCGTACATGCTTGTGGTAGCAACGGCTTTCACACGCCTATCAACAGCGGTTGCGTTCAATGCAAAACCGCCAAAGCCACAGATTCCGATGATACCTATTTTATTTCGGTCAACATTTTTCTGTGTACCGATAAAATCTACGGCCGCACTGAAATCCTCGGTGTTGATGTCAGGCGATGCCACGTGACGGGGTTCGCCACCGCTTTCCCCTGTATAAGAAGGATCGAATGTCAATGCGACAAAGCCACGTTCCGCCATTTGGTTGGCGTACAACCCGGATGACTGTTCTTTTACCGCTCCGAAAGGCCCGCTGATGACAATTGCCGGTAATAGTTCGCTTCCGTGATTTTTCGGGACGTATAAATCACCTGTTAGCATAATCCCATAACGGTTTTTAAAGGTTACTTTTTGGCGCGTTACTTTATCACTCAGCTCAAATGTATATTGTTCTGTTTTATTAATATCGTTCATATTATCTGAATTTTGATTGTTTGTATTTTTGTTCTGACCATAGGACTGCCCGCAAAACAGCAGCGTCGCAACCACTAAACCTGCTAATCTTTTCATTTTTATTTCTGCTTTAATAGGTTTTACTGTTTACCTCTGCAAATTCTTCGTCCGTTACCGGCTTTAACCAGGTTACCTGCACGTCATCTTTATCGTTGGTAATGGCAATATGTACCATTTTGGTTCCAGCGGACGCCCCGTGCCAATGTTCAACGTTCTCCGGAATATTTACCACATCTCCCTTTTTGATAGGTCGAGCAGGCTTATCTTTTTCCTGATAAAATCCGTTGCCTTCGATGACAAGCAATACCTGTCCTTTCGGATGGGTGTGCCAGTTGGTTCTTGCCCCTGCTTCAAAGGTCACGCTTCCTGCTGAAAAATCGTTATTGTCGTCTTTCGCTACCAATGGTGATAAAAAAGCGTTTCCGCTAAACCAGTCATTGGATAGTTTATCTCCCCTTGGGAAAATTTGGGTGTTATTTTCTGTTTCCATGTTAGCTTGGTTTTTATTGTTGTTACCGGCTATACAGGCCATGAACACAGTCATAGATAGGATAGCCATTGTTGATCTAAAAATCCTGTTCACACTATTTCCTTTGTTCCAATTCAAAAGTGACCGTTACCTCCCTCGAACCTAACGCTGCTGCTAAAGCTGTTGCATCATCTACCTTGCCTAACCTTGTATAGCTGTATGATGTAGAAAAAGTTTTGTAAAACAATACCAAAGTCTTTGAGCCGTACAACATTAACTCTCCGTTTTGTATCGTTCCGGGATTGGAGGCATTTGTCGGAAGATTTTTTGATAGGTCGAAGTATTTTTCATTTCCGTTCAGCTCAGCCATATTGATGGTCAACGGCAGCATTTCCTTAAATCCTTTCGCCGAAGCGTTTTCTAAAAGGGTGGCAGTAAAGGTTTTCGAATTGACTTTTATGATAATTTTATTGTTTGTCATATCGCTGGTTTCCCTATTGTTTTCATTGGTGATACGATTCTCATTTTTTTCACAGAAGAGGCGCTGCCGATGATGGACAGCAACAGTGCAAAAATTAAAAACGGGTGTTTGAGCGTCTTTCCTTTCATTTTTACGGCCGTTAAATTGTTTTAATGATTTTCGCAGGAATACCACCAACGATCGCATTATCGGGAACGTCTTTTGAGACAACAGCACCGGCGGCTACCACCGCATTTTCACCGACGGTGACTCCGGGAAGTACTGTCGCATTTGCACCGATCCATGCATTCTTTTTAATATGGATATGTCCTACTGTCAGGGATTGCCGGTGTTCAGTTGATATAGGATGCCCTTCCGACAACAGACTGACCTTGGGCGCTATCAGAACATTTTCCTCTATGGTAATTCCGCCCAGATCCAAAAACGTGCAGTCGAAGTTGATAAACACGTTTTTACCGATCCTGGTATGTTTCCCGTAATTGATGTATAAGGGCGTAAAGACTGCGACACTTTCGTCAATTTCGCTATCTGTTATCCGGCTCAACAGATCTCTTATTTCCTTCGGATCCGTCGCATTATTCATCTGCAGGAGTAGTTTCTTTGTGTCGTATGAAGCCTCCCGCAACTTATGGGCCTGTGGGTCAGCGGGCAGAATGGTTTCTCCGTTTTTCAGCCGCTCGAAAATATCCGTTTTATCCATCTTTGCATTATTTAATACAAAGATCGGTATCAATCAACCTATCCGATTAACGATTTTCAAACCAATAACTATGAAATTCAAACTTTTTCCAATCGAACAGAAGTAGGACTTGTTCCTGTTTGCTTTTTGAAGAAATTATTGAAATAGGTAGGGTATTCAAATCCCAAAGCGTACGCAATTTCGGCAATACTCCAATTGGTATGTTGTAAAATTGCCTTTGCCTCGTTGATGGTACGTTCTGAAATGTGTGTGGTTGTAGTTTTTCCCGTGACTTCTTTTACGGCACGGTTTAAATAATTGACGTGGACCGAAAGACACGCTGCATAATCTTTAGCAGTTCTCAATTTTAAGGGACGATCAGGACTTTCTATGGGAAATTGCCTTTCCAGCAGTTCCATAAAAACGCTGGTCAAACGCTCGGCACCGCTTTTGTTCTGATCGTAATTTTCGGAGGGTTTTAGTTTCAGCGATTCGTGCAGGATCAGGTCTATATAACTGCGGATCAGATCATCTTTGTATTCATAATCAGATTCTTGTTCCTCGATCATTTTCTGGAAAATCCCGTTTAAAAATAGCCGTTGACTTTCCGAAATTTCCAAAATAGGTGTACCACCCATTCTAAAAAGGGGAGATTTTTGAAGGTTTTCCGAACGCTTTCCGGGTATGAGAAAATCTTCTGAAAATAAAATGGTGTAGCCAATATATTGCGAAGAAAGTGTCTCCCAGGAGTAAGGCACATTTGGATTTCCAAAAAACAATATGGTACCTTCGGTGTCAAAACTCCTGTCAGCATAGTGGATACGGCTCTTGCCTGTGGTCAGACAGATTTTATAAAAATCCTTTCTGTTATAGACCTTTGTGGCATTGCCGTCTTCCTCTATCTGAAAGACATTGAAGCCTTTCAGCTTTAACTCGTTGTTGTAAGTTGACAAACTTCTTGACATGGTACAAAGTTAAGAAAATCAAACAAACCCAGAATACAGCGTGAACAAATATTTAAGTGTGTCCATGTTTCTAAAATGGACACACTCAAATTTTACTACTTATCCAAACCTTTTTCCTTCAGCCATTTTGATAGTTCGTCGGCTACCGCTATATTATTCAAATCAGAAAACGCAAAGTGCGTATTGCCTTCAATACCTACTTCCGGCAGATGTACCACTTTTGCATCTCCACCGTGTTTATTGACAGCCGCGGCCCATAGCCTTGCCATTTCAAGCCCGGAACGCCAGTGGTCCATATTCCATACGTTGGTAGGTTCTTTGGCGATGTTATCGCCATAATAAACCACAATGGGAATCCGTGTTAGTTTTTTGAAGTCCTCCAGGGGTATTTCCACACCGCTGAGCGCGCCGAAAAGCCCGGTTGAGTTTATGGGTTGTGGCAATTCGCCCTCCGGAAACATAAAACCACTGTACGGTTCATAAGCTACAATGGCTTTCACCTTATCGTTTTTGATGCCTGTCATCCAGCCCGGCCCACCGCCCTGGGAATGTGTAACCAGTATGCCTTCACCTATCTTGTCGAACAATGCGGAAACGGCGTCCGTGATAACCTTTGCATCAAAATCGCCCGTGTTCGGGGTCATCTGCCGGAAGAACTGCTCCAGCGAAGCGTCATCTTTTGGAAACTGGACATTGGAAAAATAGTCGGGATAGTTACCGAGCCTGAACTGCGTGAACCAGAACTGTTCGTCCGCAGTCGGTTTTATGGTCGCCTCAACGGAACTCCTGCCGGCATCGCCACGTCTGGGCTGATCCAGCAGGTAAACCGGGAACTTTCTGCGGAGAAAGATATTCTGGAAGCCTTCCCGTCCATCGGGTGTGGTTTCCCATGTTTTTTGGATTCTCCCGCTCCATGCAGGAAAACCAACGGAAGTTTATTCGCATTTTCCGGAATCTGGTAGAACGCATAGGCGTGGTCGCTGTGAAAGGTCTGTCCCTGTGGATTTAAGGCGCTGTCCACATTGAATGTGCCTGGCTGGGTAGTCTTTGTACCGCCTACCATAAAACTGCCCTGTTCTTTAATATTCATGCTGTTACTGTTGTTTTCGTTTATGGTATTACAGGATGAAAAGCAAAGCGCGCCGCCGAGCAATAACGAAGGTATTGCGAGAGCCACCCAGACCTTTTTGCTCTTTTGTCTATTTTCCATGTGTCTATATTTTCTTGGTAATTGTTACTAATTTACATTTTTCGGCCGGATGATATGCTTTCAACAGACAAAAATAAGCGGTCTGCTCTGTTTTACTTGCCAACCCTGTCCTGTAATTGTGCGGAATATCTTGCCCCGACGATTTCAATGTGTTCCAATGCCTTTGCAATGTCGTTCAATTCAGCCTCACTTAAATTGACATGTATGGCTCCGATGTTTTCCTGCAAACGGTGGAGCTTTGTCGTGCCCGGAATAGGCACGATCCAAGGCTTTTGTGCCAGCAGCCAGGCCAGTGCGATCTGCGCCGGAGTTGCCTCCTTATCGATTGCGATGGTCTTTACTAAATCTACCAGTGCCTGGTTTGCTTTCCGGTTCTCTTCGGAGAAACGGGGTACGGTGTTCCTGAAATCCGTAGGATCGAACCTTGTAGTCCCGTCAATGGCACCTGTTAAGAAACCCTTGCCCAAAGGACTGAATGGTACAAAGCCGATTCCAAGTTCCTCCAACGTAAGAATAATTTCTTTTTCAGGTTCACGGAAAAATAGAGAGTATTCGCTCTGCAATGCAGTAACGGGTTGTACGGAGTGAGCCTTTCGGATACTTTCCACTCCGGCTTCGGATAAACCGAAATGTTTTACCTTACCTTCGCTGATCAGATCTTTTACCGTACCTGCAACCTCTTCCATCGGTACATTTGGATCTACCCTGTGTTGGTAGAACAGATCAATATAGTCTGTCTTTAACCTTTTCAAAGAAGCTTCTACGACTGCTCTGATCCTTGCCGGACTACTGTCCAGTCCTTTTTTTGAATCACCGTCTTCAAAACCAAATTTGGTAGCGATAACCACTTTTTCCCGAAAAGGTGCAAGTGCTTCGCCTAATAGTTCTTCGTTGGTAAAAGGGCCGTAACATTCTGCAGTATCGAAAAAGGTGATGCCTGCATCAAATGCTGCCCTGATCAATTTTATAGCTTCATGCTTATCGGTAGCGGGACCATAGCCAAAACTGAGCCCCATACAGCCCAATCCAAGCGCCGACACTTCCAGTCCGCTGTTTCCTAATATTCTTTTTGATATCATTTTATATTTACTTTTAGTAAGAAGTTATCCTTATTATTTTTTTATCGGTGCTTCAACTCCAGAAAGAGCCAAGACTCCTGCTGGTAGCCTTTCGCCTTTGATCTGAATTTTATTCAGCTCATCATTAAATGCTACAAGTTCATCAGCCATAAACTTCACTTGGTCAGCATCACTGTTTTCCAGCATGTGGGCCATTTGTGTGGTACCGGGTATAGGGACGATCCACGGTTTCTGTGCCTGAAGCCAGGCCAGGGCGATTTGCCCCGGCGTAGCCTGCTTCTGCGCAGCCCATTTTTTCAATAACTCCACCAGTGCAAGGTTACCGGGCAGGTTCTCCGGTGAGAAGCGGGTTTCATTGCCACGGATATCGCCCTGGGCAAACCTCGTACCTGCGTCTATGGCCCCGGTAAGAAAACCAACCCCAAGAGGGCTCCACGGCACCAGGCCGATGCCCAATTCCTCACAAAGCGGGATAATCGTTTCTTCCGGCCCGCGCCAGATCAGGGAATATTCATTCTGAATGGCCGTAACCGGATGAACAGCGTGTGCGCGTCTGACCGTTTGTAGCCCAGGTTCGCAAAGGCCGTAATGCAATACTTTTCCTTCTTTGATAAGTTCCTGGATCGTTCCTGCAACATCCTCGATCGGCACATTGGGGTCAACACGGTGTTGGTAGAGCAGATCGATACGGTCTGTCTGGAGCCGTTTCAGCATATTTTCCACCACTTTCCTGATTTGTTCGGGCTTGCTGTTCAGACCTGGTTGCCATCTGCCGGTTTGCTGGTCAATGTTCCAGCCAAACTTCGTGGCAACTTTTACCTTATCCCGAAAGGGCTTGATCCCTTCGCCCAGAATACGCTCTACTTCCCAGGGGCCATAGGCTTCGGCAGCATCAAAAAAGGTAACGCCCTTGTCAAATGCCGTGCGGATGATATTATGCATTTCGGAGCGCAAGGGAATGGTGGTCTGATACGTTCGGCTCATATTCTGCACCCCGAGGCCAACGCTGGAAACTTCAAGCGTTTTTCCAAGTTTTCGCCTGCCGGGAGCAAACTGTTTTGACTTATCACTGCGCTGCAAACCTGTATTTGAAGGTTCCGCAGAAGAACCAAGAGGTAGCAGGATACTTCCTGCCACGGCAAGTCCCGCTGTTTTTAAGATGGTACGACGATCCATTGCTGTGTTTTTAAGGTTATAGATCCAGTTTACGTTCGCTCAACCATTTTACCATTGCCGGATCTCTGTGGTCAAAGAACAAACTTGCATTTGTATCTAAGGCGGCTATGGCTTGCATATCTTCCGCAGCGAGCTCAAAATCGAAAATGTTGAAATTCTCCGCCATTCTTTCTTTTCTTACCGATTTTGGGATAGCGATAACATCTCTTTGGATCAACCATCCGAGGATTACCTGCGCTACCGATTTATTGTATTTTTCGCCTATAGCCGACAGTACCTCATTGTGGAATATGTTATTCTTTCCTTCCGCGAATGGCCCCCATGACTGTATCTGTACATTATTTTCTGAAAGGAATTTTTGGTTTTCAGCCTGTTGGTGGAACGGATGGGTTTCAATCTGGTTAATGGCCGGGGTAAAACCACTATTTATGATCAGGTCGATCATTCTGTCGGGCTGGAAGTTGGCAACGCCGATAGCCTTGACCTTTCCTTCATGGTACAATTCCTGCATGGCTCTCCACGACCCGAAAATATCACCATAGGGCTGGTGGATAAGATACAGGTCAAGGTAGTCCAGTTTCAGCTTGTCCAGCGACTTTTGAAAGGCTGCTTTCGTTTTTTCGTAGCCGGTGTCCTGCACCCAAAGCTTGGTGGTAATGAACAGTTCTTCCCTGGCAATTCCACTATTTTTGATTGCGTTGCCTACGGGAGTTTCATTCAGGTAGGAAGCTGCCGTATCAATCAGCCTGTAACCTGTTTCAATAGCATCTATGACCGCCCTTTCACATTCGGCGGGATCCGGTATCTGGAAAACACCAAATCCTAAGATCGGCATTTGCACTCCGTTGTTCAACTTAACTGTCTTCATTTCCTTATTTTTTAAAATCAATTTATCTTGAATAGAACTTTTATTTTACAAAGTTCCTGATTAAAAACCTGTTAATTAGTATACAGATTACTGTTTCTTCTACCAAAATAACAGGTCGACCAATGTTTAAGTTTTCTTTCAGCCTTTAGCCGGCAGGGATTTCCTCATTCTTCAGGAATGCCATTGCTGCACAGGCTATGGTAAACAGGGCGATAATCCAGCTCATTGTCCATGGAGTTCCGTCTCCGAACAAAGCCAGTAAAACCGTAGAAAGTATTCCACTGCCATATTGGAGAGAACCCAGCAGTGCCGATGCAGTGCCGGCCATTTCCGGCACGCCGTCCAGTGCTGAGGCGGTAGCGGTGGCCGCGATAATCCCGTTCATGGAAAAAAAGAAAAACACGGCGGTCAGCACACCGTATATGCCCGATATATCCGATTTTACCAAAACGGCCAGTATGATACCTGCAACCATGGCTATGAAAGATGCTGCGCGTAACAATGTGTCAAGTTTGTAACGGGTTATCAGCCTTCTGTTGGCAAAGCTGAGCCCCATGAGTCCAAGGATATTCAATGCGAATAACAAACCGAAATATTGGGGTTCAACCCCGAAATAAGTAATGTAAACAAATGGGGAACCGGCAATGAACGCATAAGCGCCTACATAAAAGAAGGTGACACACAACGTGTATTTCATGAACTTCCGGTTGGACAGGAGCTGTTTATACTTTAGAAAGGTGTTGCCCAGCGAAGTATCCTGACGTTTTTGGGGAGGCAACGTCTCGGGTAAGCGTATAATACAGACCAGCATCAGTACGCCGACAACCGCAAGGAACCAGAAGATACTGCGCCAAGAGCTTATCTTCAGCAATTGGCCTCCCAGAAGGGGTCCTATAATGGGTGCAACGGCCATGATGATCATCAAAGTGGACAGCATCTGCGCTGCTTTGTTAATGCCGAACATATCCCGCACCATTGCCCTGGAGATCATGGGACCTGTACATCCGCCGAACGCCTGTACAACCCGCCAAAAGATCATGTGCGAAATATCATACGACATCGCACAGCCGATGGTACCGATAATGAACAAAAGCATACCCAGGGCAAGGGGACGCTTCCTGCCAAACCTATCGCTGATCGGTCCCCAAAAAATCTGGGCCAGCGAGAACCCGATCAGAAAACCGGTGATGGTCAGTTCCATATTACCGTGAAGATCTTTTTGCATTTCGGGCAAAGCGGGAAGATACATATCCGTTGAAAGCGATGTAAAAGCCATAAGGCTGCCCAAAGCGGCTAAAAAAAATATATTTGATCTGTGACTTTCTTCCATTGAAACTGTATTTCCCTTCATGATTATCGTCCTGATTTTTTTTATCGGTACAAATTTCAGAACTGGCAGGAGGTATTATGGTATACGGATTACGGTTTTTGCTACCAATATTACTGATTGCACCTCTGTTTTGATTATCACTCTGTAAGAATGCCTATTTTTGTTAAATAAAATATAACGGCTATGGAACAGGCATATAATTTTGATACGGTAAGCCAGTACAACGATTTCAATAACCACGAAACGCTGCACCCACTGGTCAGTATCATCGATTTCTCAAAAGCAAATAAGAGAACGGGATCGCGGATGACTTTCGGGCTATACTGTATTTTCCTGAAAGAGATACACTGCGGTGATTTAAAATACGGGTGCAATTATTACGACTACGAGGAAGGTACCCTGGTCTTTATTTCTCCGGGACAGGTCATTGACGTAGAGAACAAAGTGGATATCTATCAACCGATGGGACATGCGCTGGTATTTCATCCCGACCTGATCAAGGGCACCGCTCTGGCCAAGACATTGGATGAATACAGTTTCTTCGGTTACAATACGAATGAGGCACTCCACCTATCCAAAAAGGAACGCAAGATCGTGTTTGACTGTTTCTCCAAGATCGAAAGTGAACTGAGCCACGCAGTTGATAAGCACAGCAAACGGCTGATCGCTTCCAATATCGAGCTGTTCCTGAACTATTGCGAACGGTTCTATGACCGGCAGTTCATTACCCGGGAACATATCAATAAGGGCATACTGGAAAGATTTGAAGAAGAATTGAACAGCTTTTTTGCTTCCGAGAAACCTTACAGCATCGGATTGCCATCGGTGGCTTACTTTGCCGATGCACTCCATTTGTCGCCAAACTACTTTGGTGACCTGATCAAAAAGGAGACGGGCAAAACAGCGCAGGAATATATCCAGAACAAGATTATTGATATTGCGAAGAACAAAATTTTTGACAGCGAGAAAACCATCAATGAGATTGCTTACGAACTGGGCTTTAAATATCCCCAACATTTTAGCAGGCTGTTTAAGCAACGTGTCGGTTATACGCCGAACGAGTATAGGAATCTGAATTGATGAAAAATGGGGTTTTACCGAAATGATACAGCCCCATTTTTTTCTTTTAGGGAATTAATTAATCAACTATCCATCAGGATGCCATGCTATTTATTTGGTTGTTGGATATCCTGTGGTGTAACGTTCACCTCTTATTTCCACTGCTGACAGATCATCCGTTAACACTTTCAGTTCATCTGCGGTAAATTCGTAATCCGCCGACCACATATTTTCCTGTAAGTGCGCCAGTTTGGTCGTGCCCGGAACAGGAACGATAAATGGCTTTTGTGCCAATAGCCAGGCTAAAGCGACCTGTGCAACAGTTAGACCTCTATGATCACCAAATTCTTTTAGGATATCAATGATCGGCCAGTTGGCGATAATGATTTCGGGCGTATAACGTGGGAGCGATATCCTGTTGTCATTGGTAGGGTTGTACTTTGTCCGTTCGTTGATATAGCCCGAGATAAGGCCCCGGCTTAGCGGACTGTAGGGAACGAAACCTATTCCCAGTTCTTCGCACAGATTTAACACTTCCTTTTCAGGCTGTCGTGTCATGGTGGAATATTCACTCTGCAAAGCGGTTACAGGTTGCACGGCATGAGCCTTGCGGATCAATTCAATTCCATTTTCAGTTTGACTGAAATCCCGTTCACTCATGCCAAAGTGCTTTACCTTGCCTTCCGCTATCAGGTCTTTTACCGTTCCGGCAACATCTTCAATAGGCACATTCGGGTCTATGCGGTGCTGATACAGCAAATCTATATAATCGGTCCTTAAACTTTTGAGTGCATGTTCTACGGCTTTTCTGATACTTTCGGGACGGCTATCAAGTCCTATCTCAGGTTTACCCTCCTTAAAGCCGAATTTCGTGGCAATGAGGATATCCTTACGGATCGGCTCAATTGCCTCTCCGACCAGTTCCTGATTGGTAAAAGGTCCATAGGCTTCCGCTGTATCAAAGAGATTGACACCTAAGTCAGCAGCTCTACGGATTAAAGTTATCATTGCCTGTTTATCGGGAATAAAGCTACGGTGATAGCTCATGCCCATACAGCCCAGACCAAGAGCGGACACTTCCATGCTGTGTGCTCCTGAACCTAAGGTTCTGGTTTTGGGTTTTCCGCTTCCTTTACCGTTTCCACTGTTGTTGTTTTCCTTATCCGCAGCACCGCTGCATCCGGCGGGAACAGCACCCAAAGCAGAAGCCGCCAGCAATGAAGTTCCAAAGAATGCTCCTTTTTTTAAGAAGTCCCTGCGATTTTTACTATCCATAACTCTATTTTTTAAATGATATAAACCCTTTTTTTAAATATTATTTTCTTTTCCGGGGATTGTTGCAGGAAGTTCCTAAAGCGAGAGCTGTTGCAACAATCCCTATTTGTAAATATTTCTGGCGCTGCCTTTCTTTTTTTAACAATAGGACAAAGTTCGAAAACAAGTTGGGCCTGATCCGTATATAAATTACGGATAATGCTACCATTTTTACTGATTTGCGAAGGAGCGGTGTTCATTTAAGGAACAATTGGTAAATTTGAATGGTAATATTTAACTGAAAAATCATGTGCTTATCGGAACTCATTTTCGTGTTCGTCGTTCATTTTTCGCTTTGCTCGGCTTCAGGTACTTTTTGGGGATATAATAGCGTACTTTTAACACAAAATAGTTTTTATTGAATATGAAAGGTGAAGGCGTAATTTGTTAAGGAAATACAATTGGTGGCAGCTACTGCTGATCAGTGCCGTATCAGCAATTTTTGTTATATACCCTGATATAACCTGGCTGCCCTTTGAATTAAAATGGCTTGACAGCGGAGATAGGACGGGTCATATCCTATTTTTCTTATTCCGTTATATTTTTTTTATCGGACTGATTTTTATCCTGGTCAGGTACAACCTCAATCATCTAAGTACCGCCCCTTTTAAAAAGAGATTGGGGTACAGCGTTCTGATATCGATTGTTGCCTATGCTCTTTACGGAGCCATTTCATTTTTTGTCTTTACCAAGGTAAGGCATTTTGGCAGTCTCGTACTTTTTCAGGTGCTTGTTGTCTCTGTCCTCAGTACGCTCCTGGGGCATATCGTTATGCTCTACACGGAGAAAAGAAAAAAGGAAAAGCAGATTGAGGAATTGACAGTCAAGAATCTACAGAGCCGGTATGATGCGCTGACCAACCAGATCAATCCGCACTTCTTTTTTAATTCGCTCAATGGCCTGACATCGCTCATCCGGAAAAAGGACGATAGGATGACGCTGACCTACGTGGGCAAACTTTCGGATGTTTTCCGGTACATACTGCAGAGCGACAAAAAAGGAATGGTAACCTTGGAGGAAGAGCTGGCCTTTGTGGATGCTTTCCGCTATATGATGGAAGTCCGTTTTGCAAATAAACTGGATTACAACGTTAACGTAGATAGCAGCAAGCTAACGGCCAGACTGCCGGTGCTTTCCATTCTTCCACTTTTGGAAAACGTGGTGGTGCATAACATGATAGACAGCGATCATAAGATGACGATCGATATATATTCCAATGATAGAAATGAGTTGGTTGTTACCAGTCCTATCTATCCTAAACTGGTTGCTCCGGTAACCAATGGCTCAGGACTTAAAAATCTGGAAAGCCGTTTTTTGCTATTGATGAACAAACCTATCCAGGTAGCCGATAATGGAGAAACATTTACCGTTTATTTACCGTTAAAGTGATTATCTTATGAGGGTACTGATTGTAGAAGATGAAACGGCCGCTTATGAAAGCCTACTGGAGATTCTGCGGGAGATCGACCCCACGATACAGGTCCTTGGTAATACGGAAAGTGTCGGTCAGACCGTTAAATGGTTAAAGAAAAACCCTGTCCCTGATCTGATATTGATGGATATCCATCTTTCTGATGGTTCGGCATTTTTGATATTTGACCAGATCGATGTCGAGGTGCCGATTATTTTCACAACGGCTTTCGATGAGTATGCTATCGAAGCATTTAAGGTCAACAGCATCGATTACCTGCTCAAACCTATAAAAAACAGTGATCTTGAGCGGGCACTGCATAAATTCAGTAAATGGTCGCCGGCCGATATCACCGCATATCTGTCGCAGGTCGCAAAACTGACACCCGAGGCACGCTACAGAGACAAGATCCTGGTTCCGGTAAAGGACCAGTTACTGCCTGTCGATCTCGGGCGGGTTTCCTGTTTCTATACAACCGATAGGAACACGCATATCTATCTAAAGGACGGGAATAACCATCCCTTTTCCAGAACATTGGATCAGATATTTTCCTCCTTGAACCCGTCGGATTTTTACCGTGCCAACAAACAATATATCATTGCCCGCAGTGCCGTAAAAAACATAACGATCTGGTTCGACAACCGACTTTTCATTACATTGGACACCGAGACTCCCGAACGGATCTACATCAGTAAAAACAGAGCAGCAGAATTTAAGGAATGGATCGTCAATGGCTAAATCGCCGCGACGACAGCGTTCGCTTTTTCGTCTTTAGACCTAAGTTTTTCGTTTTAATCCGTCAATATAAATAGGCATGGCCTAATTTTCAGAAGTTTGCTTCATAAGATTATAACATTTTATGAGAATAGCAGACATACAGCATAGTGATAATAGCGTGACCTTGTTCCATCTCGCAAGCGGCATTCAGTGCACAGGAATTTATCCGATACAGTTCTTCATGCAAGGGTGTTCTTTGATGTAACAGTGGGGCCTGCACTATGGAAAACACGATCAACGTAAACACAATCCGCGCCTTCAACGATTTCTACAACATTGAAACAAGGCATTCGCTGGTCAGTCTGGTGAAACGGACCCCCTTAGCCTTAGAGTCTGATTGCAGGTTACATCTGGGCCTATACTGCATAGCGCTGTCGTACCGTGAAAATAAGGAGGGTACACTATCGGTTATTTTCCCGGGACAGGCCACGGAACAAACGATCGAACCGGATATGTCCGTGAAACATACATTGGTCTTCCATCCCGATCTGGTACCGGGAACCTCATTGGCAGATACCATCAGGGAATGGAATGCTTACGGTTATGCTACCCATACATCCTTAAACCTGATGCCGGACGAATGCCAGCTGATCTCTGACTGCTTTGGAAGCATCGAAGTGGAACTGGAGTACGCAATGGATAAACACAGTAAAAAGTTAATTATCTCCCATATAGAACGTCTCCTGAATTATTGCATGCGATTTTATGACCGTCAGATCGTTTTCCATGAGGCTAGCTCCAAAGGTATCTTAAAGCGGTTTGATCTTTTGCTAGATGATTATCTTTCATCAGGAGATATTTACGAAATCGGGATTCCTATGGTGGCTTATTTTGCCGATAAATTGCATCACTCGCCAAATTATTTCGGAGATCTGATAAAGAAGGAAACAGGAATATCCGCGCAGGAATATATTCATAACAGGATAGTCGAGGAAGCCAAAAATAGGATCAGCGATAAGGATAAGTCCATTAATGAGATCGCTTTTGAGCTGGGCTTTAAATATCCACAACATTTTTCCCGGTTCTTTAAAAAAATGGTCGGACTGAGCCCTAATGAATTTCGGGCTGCAGGCAGGAACGAAAGCGACAAAAAGATAGAATAATAAAAAACAGGGCTGAAAAGCCCTGTTCCCATAATCAACCGTCCCTTCTGAGGGATTAACCTCCGCAAAACGGGTTTCTTTATTTCGGTTAATGCTTAATCTTATGCGTGTCCCGAACACTGCTGAAGGTGAAGACCAACAATTTCCAGCCATCATCTTCCTTTTTATAGACCTCGGTAACGGTAAATTCAGTCACTGCAACGTTTTCGCGAACAACAGCATCTAAGGTAATACGGCTCCACACAACGGCAACATCACCTTCAATTTCCACCGCAACGTCGTGCACATCTGCGTTTTTATACCAGATGCTTCCTGTTTTGATAATTTCCAGCTCTTCATCCTTTTTCCAGGTTCCGCTCATGTGGACAAATTTTGACTTATCGTGAAAAAGTGAAGCCAGTTTATCCACGTCCTTGTCTGCCATCCACTGCCATTTGGCTTTTGAGAGCTCTTTGATTTCCTGTTCGGTTGAAGAACTTTGCGCGAAGGATAATTGCATACCCACAATGACGAATAATATCGCGATGATTGATGGTTTCATGTTTCTTTGTTTTAATGATTTTAATTTGAAATTTGTTTTACTTTTTATTGTTAAATATTAAACCGTTCACATCGATTATGATGATTTCAGTTCATTGATGAAAGGTTGGTTGTAGAAGCGTTTCCCGGTAGCTTTATAAAGTGCATTGGCCACAGCGGCAAAAGCCGGTGGAAACGGGGGTTCGCCCATACCGGTCGGGTCCTCGCCATTTTCTACGAAATGCACGTCGATGGTTTTCGGCGCTTCGTTCATCCGGATCAGGCGGTACGTCGTGAAATTGTTCTTCTGCGGTACCCCGTCCTTAAACGGAAGTTCTCCGTAAAGCGCATTTCCAATACCATCAATGATAGCCCCTTCGGCCATATTGACCGCAGCGTCTTTATTGACCACAATACCACAGTCTATAGCGGCAACAACCTTTTCTACATACGGAGCATTATTCCTCATCACCAGATCAACCACCTCGGCCACATAAGAGTTGTGACAGAAATAAGCCGAAACGCCGCGGTGCATACCCTCTGGAGTTTCCTTCCATTTGGATTTTTCACGTACCAGTTCCAATACGCCGGCATACCTGGTCGCATCGTAATCGTTGCGCTCGCCAACAGGATCTGTCTTCGCCCGTTCCAATAGTTCCAACCTAAAGTCGATGGGGTCTTTGCCCATTTCTGCCGCCAGCTCATCCAAAAAGGACTGCTCGGCAGCCGCCATAAAGTTAGACCGTGGCGCACGGAAAGCACCAATGGTAATGTTGGAAGGAATCTGCCAACCCTCGGCAAGGTAATTATCTATTGCCCCTGCCGGAAAGCGGTTCGGATGTAACGGAGATTCTGGGATACCACCCGCCTTGACATGAAAAGCCAATAACTGATTGTTTTCGTCCAGCGCTGCCCGATAGGTTGCACTATACGTGGGCCTATAGATCCCAGCCGTCATCTCATCTTCACGAGTGTATACCAGTTTGATGGGAGCCTGTAAATACTGGGAAATCACGGCGGCTTCTATCAGATGATGCCCGTATGCCCGGCGGCCAAATCCGCCTCCCATGCGTGCCAGCCGAATCAGTATCTTTTCCTTTGGCATCCCCAGCCTTTCCGAAAGTGTTCCCGAAATAAACTCAGGGGCCTGTGTAGGCCCATATAGTTCGGCCCTATCAGCCGTCACATGTGCAAAACAATTGACGGGTTCCATGGCATTATGTGCCAAAAAGGGTGCGGTATAGGTACGTTCGAGAATTTTTGCGGCCGCTTGGAAGGCCCTTTCCGGGTCACCGTCCCGTCGGGCAATATTCCCCGGCGTCTTGGTCAATTCCTGCATTTTGGCCCGATGCAATTCGGTGCTTTCCAGTCCAGCAGGAAATGTCGCCTTTCTGCCACCCATGGTAAAGGTGCGTTCGGGTTCCTCTTCCCACTCTACTTTTAACGCTTTTTTTGCCTGTAGTACCTCCCAAGTTGTGTTGCCCACAACGACGGCAAATTTGGTAAAACTGGTCGCATCAAAGAAGTTCTGGTCTATATCTTCAGTCAACGAATCTATCGTAAATATGGACTTGATGCCGGGCATGGTTTTAGCAACGCTGTCATCCATTGACTTAAAGCACAATCCGAAGGCGGGCGGGTGAACGACCATAGCAATCAACATACCTTCGGTCTTATAATCGAGTCCAAATAAGGGCTTTCCGGTCAGTATATTCTTAACTTCTACGTTGCTCCTGGATGAACCTACTATCTTAAAATCATTGACAGCCTTCAGCTTAACCTCTTTGGGGACTGGTATCTTTGCGGCCGCAGACGCAAATTCACCGTAACCGGCTTTCTTTCCCGAAGCCTGATGCAATAAGGTGCCAGATTCTGTACTAATCTCCGAAGCCGGAACATTCCACTCGGCGGCCGCGGCCAGTACCAGCATCTGCCTTGCGGTAGCACCTGCTGTCCTTAAAGGAGACCAAGCTCCGCGAACCGATTGGCTACCTCCTGTAAATTGTCGTCCAAAACGTTCGGGATAGAAATCGGCCTGTTCTACAACCACTTGTTCCCAATCGATGTCCAGCTCTTCGGCCAGGATCATGGGCAGGGAGGTCTTTACGTTCTGTCCAAATTCGGGATTTGGGTTGAACAGGGAGACGATACCGTTTTCACCGATCTTGATATAGCTATTCAACTCGAACCACTCCTCGGGTGTTTCAAGTGCTTTCTTTGCGGCAGCTTTGCTGCCAGCAGGCCAACTGAAATGGAGAACCATCCCTCCTCCAGCGAGCAGGGCAGCTTTCAGGAAGGATCTCCTTCCTGTATTATTTTTAACTTCAGTCATATCTTACCTTCTAAATTCTGCATTTCCAGTCCTTTATTTTTCGGGCGCATAAGCACCGTTTTTTAGCCAGGTAATCCAGGCTTCCTTAAATTCTTTATGGCTCAAGGGAGGCAACGTCCGTCCATCGCCAGGTTCCCAGCCCCAAAGCACTAATGCATCATCTGCGTGGGCGATCAGCGCTTTCATATCTTTATGTCCGTTTTGGGCAGGATCCATGAGCTGTTTTGCCAACTCGCTAGCGCTTTTTCCCTCGAAGACCATTTTCATATCGGCAGGTGGCAGATGCCAGTTTGGATTGCCGGGAGGCGTATGCGGTCCGCGGGTATTTTCACTCTGGTGGCAATTCGCACATTTCATGGTCAGCATCCCCTTTCCCTCTTTGCCCCGCTGTGGCAACATCGCATGCAAGTGGCTATCATCCCCTTGAAGGGGAACATCGCCGGCCGGATGACAGTTGACACACCTCGGGCTAATCAATACGCTATACACTTTGGAAAATGCCTCAACAGATTTAACACTATCCCTCTTCCGTTGATCTGCGAACACCTCCTTATCTTTTGAACCAAATGCTGCTGATTCGGAACGTGCAGATATCGTAACCATTAAAGTCATCAGGATGGCCAAAACGGATAACGCCGCTGTCAATTTATAGCTATGCCTGATTTCTTTTTGTCCAGTTTTACTTTTCATCTCCTAAGTTATTATCTGTGAGCTGTTTATTTTATTTCATTCTGGATTTCGGCCGCTAAATGAATCGCTTTCCTGATTCTCAAGTAAGTACCACATCTGCAGATATTTCCCGTCATGGCAAGATCTATCTCCTCGTCCGTGGGGTTTGGGATTTCCCGGAGCAATACGGCCGCAGACATAATTTGTCCAGACTGACAATATCCACACTGAGGCACGTCTACCTGTTCCCATGCCTGTTGTAAGGGGTGGTCTCCATTCTCCGAAAGGCCTTCTATTGTAACGACTTCCTTTCCAGCGGCACGACTTACTTTCGTCACGCATGACCGTACCGCTTCTCCTTCTAGATGAACGACGCATGCTCCGCAAGAAGCAACGCCACAACCGTATTTGGTGCCAACTAAGTTTAAGTGATCCCGTAAAACCCATAACAAGGGGGTAGATGGGTCAACATCTACTGCATGTTCTTTGCCGTTGATTTTCAATTTTGTTGTTGCCATGATAGTTGTTTAGAATGTTTAGTTAAATCATTATTATTTAATCAGTACCGTTCATATCTCGTCAGCCAGTTGTCAGCCCATTGATAAAGGGTTGGTTGTAAAACCGCGTACCTGTCGCCTTATAAAGTGCATTGGCTACAGCCGCAAATACCGGCGCAAAAGGCGGTTCGCCCATTCCGGTCGGGTCTGTTTCACTTCCTACAAAATGGACATCTATTTCCTTTGGCGCTTCATTGGCCCGGATCATGCGATAACTTGGAAAGTTATTCTTTTGAGGTGCACCATCCTTAAAAGGCATCTCCCCAAACAGGGCGTTCCCAATCCCGTCTACGATGGCCCCTTCGGCCATATTTACCGCCGCATCCTTGTTGACCACAATTCCACAGTCTATAGCGGCCACAACCTTTTCTACCTTTGGCGTGCCATTTTTCATCACCAGATCAACCACCTCTGCCACATACGAGTTGTGGCAAAAATAAGCCGATACCCCCCTATGGATGCCTTGTTTGGTTTCGTTCCAATTGGATTTATCACGGGCCAACCGTAGGACACCGGCATAACGATCCGCCTGGTAATCGTTGTTTTCGCCTACCGGTGCCGTCTTTGCCCGTTCCAAAAGCTCCAGACGAAAATCGATCGGATCTTTTCCCATCTCGGCGGCAAGCTCGTCCAGGAACGACTGCTCGGCACAAGCCATGAAATTCGATCTCGGTGCACGGAAGATCCCGGTTGTGATATTGGACGTGATGCTCCATCCTTCGGCCAGATAATTATCGATGGCTCCTGCGGGGAAACGATGGGGGGCAACGGGCATTTCGGGAATACCTCCGCCTTTAACATGGAAAGCGATCAATTGATTGTTCTCATCAAGGGCCGCGCGATAAGTAGCGCTATATGCCGGACGGTACAAACCTGCGGTCATTTCATCTTCACGGGTATACACCAACTTAACCGGTGCTTTCACCTGTTGGGAAATAACAGCGGCTTCGATAAGATGATGCCCATAGGCACGCAGACCAAAACCTCCTCCCATGCGGGCCAGTTTAATGTGTATCTTATCCTTTGGAAGGCCCAAGCGTTGGGACAATGTAGCATTTATATATTCCGGTGCCTGAAGCGGGCCGTAGAGTTCCGCTTTTTCGGCCGTCACGTGTGCAAAGCAGTTGACCGGCTCCATGGTATTATGCGCAAGGAAAGGTGCCGTGTAGGTGCGCTCTATTATTTTGGAGGCCTTTTTAAAGGCACCTTCCGGATCACCGTCGCGGCGGAGGATCTGACCGGGCTTTTTGGTAAATTCCGCCATTTTAGCCAGGTGATCATCTGTACTCTCCAGTCCGGGGGGGAAGGTTGCTTTAATGATTTCGGAGCCCTGCATCCAGGAGGCGGATCTCCTGAACACCCGTTCGGGTTCTTCCTCCCACGCTATCTTCAGCGCTTTTTTTGCCTGCATTACTTCCCAGGTGCTATTACCAACCACGACCGCCAGTTTAGTAAAGCTGGTGGTATCGAAGAAGTTCTGGTCAATATCGCCTGTCAGCGTATCTATTGTAAATATAGATTTTATACCGGGCATCGTTTTAGCTTCGCTATCATCCATGGACTTGAACTGCAATCCAAATGCAGGAGGATGCACAATCATGGCGGTCAGCATCCCATCCACCTTATAATCCATGGTGAAGAGCGGATTTCCGTTTACAATATTCTTGATATCTACATTTTTCTTGGAGGTACCGATGATACTGAAGTCTGTTACCTTTTTCAGTTCGACTTCTTCCGGGATCGGGATCTGTGCCGCTACGGAAGCAAACTCCCCATAGCCCGCCTTTTTACCGGAAGCCCTGTGCAACAGCATGCCCGGTTCAGTTGTTATCTCCGAAGCGGGAACATTCCATTGTTTGGCCGCGGCCAATATCAGCATCTGCCTGGCTGTCGCCCCGGCAGTCCGGAGCGGTGTCCAGTTTGAACGGATCGCCTGACTACCTCCCGTAAACTGGTTTTTGAAGCGATCCGGTAGAAAATCCGCCTGTTCCACCACGACGTTATCCCAATCCACATCCAATTCCTCCGCCAGTATCATCGGCATGGAAGTCTTCACGTTCTGGCCAAATTCCGGATTGGGGCTGCTCAAGGATATCACGCCGTTTTCGCCGATCTTGATGTAGCTGTTCAGCTCAAACCACTCTTCGGGCATTTCAAGAGCTTTTCTTCCGGAAGGTTTACAACCCGCCATCCAGCTAAAGCTCAGTACCATTCCTCCACCCGCCAGCAAAGCGGCTCTCAAAAAGGATCTTCTGTTCAGTGTTGTTTTTACAAGTGTCATGGCTTTTCTCTATTTCAAAAAATGGATCATCAATTTCCTTATCTTATCGATCGGTATGAAATCAAGAATCTATAATGCAGGAAATTTATAACCGTGTTAGTCCTCTTCTCACAACGTGCACTTTACAAAAATGTCATAAAAAAAACAATTATCAAGTATATAAATTACTGATTTAACTACCAATATTACTGATGGAGCTATTAATAACGAGTGAATCTCTTAATTTTGGATTTTCAGGTAAAGTTTTTAAGGCCCTTTTATAAAGGAATTTTGACCATCTTTAAGTTTTTAAAAAGAACTGCTTTTAGGAAAACGACAGATCATTCATGAAAGAAATAAACGACATCATTCGGGCTTACGAAACGGCGCTGGCAAACAACCAACGCATGGCTCTTGCCACAGTTGTCAAGGTGGAAGGTTCCTCCTACAGGCAACCCGGAGCGAGAATGCTGGTCACCGAAGACGGTAGGTTGACAGGGGCAATAAGCGGCGGCTGTCTGGAGGGAGACGCATTGCGAAAAGCACTACTGGCTATGCATCAGCAAAAAAACAAATTGATTACCTACGACACAACCGGCGAAGGTGGTTCCGAGTTTGGCGTACAGTTAGGGTGCAACGGTATCGTCCATATCCTCTTTGAACCGATTGATATCCATGATCCGAACAACCCCGTAGCACTTTTGGAAAGGTTGCAGCAGAACAGACGAGATGCTGTCGTTGTTACGTTGTTTTCTACGGAGGATAGAAATGCCCCAATCGGAACCGTGCTATTGGCAAATGATGCTGATGACCATTTTACGGCACCTTCCAATATTGACCTGTCCCCACTCACAGCCGACATCCGTTTGGCAAAAGACAGCAGGCAATCGTTCTTAAAAGAAGTTCTTTTGCAGGATATCCCTATGGAAGCTCTGATCGAATATAGGGCTCCGTCGGTACACCTTGTCATTGCCGGAGCAGGGAATGACGCCAGGCCATTGGTAGAGATGGCGGATATTCTGGGCTGGGAAGTAACGGTTGTTGACGGCCGTGCGACACATGCCGTTCCGCAGCGGTTTCCCAGAGCAAACCGGGTTTTATTGGCTACCCCGGAGCGGGTACGGGAACAGACCGATATCGACCCATTAACGGTTTTCGTGCTCATGACGCACAATTACCATTACGACCTGTCATTGCTGAAAACCCTCCTTTCGACACCCGCGCCTTATATCGGTGTGCTTGGCCCAAAAACCAAAATGGAACGGATGTTCAGTGATTTGGCTGAATCGGGAGTGTGCATAGATGAAAGCCAACGAGAAAGGATATTCGGGCCTATGGGGCTTGACATCGGGGCAGAAACTTCCGATGAGATTGCTGTTTCGGTCATATCCGAGATTAAGGCCGTTCTGAGCGGACGGAAAGGAAGCTCACTTAGACTGCTGACAACGAAAATACACGACGATATTCCAACCATGCGATGAGCAAAAGGATCATAGATAACTTCGGACGCGTCCATAACTACCTACGGATATCCCTTACGGATAACTGCAACCTGCGGTGCTTTTATTGCATGCCGGAGGAAGAATATGCCTTTACGCCACATGCCAAACTCATGCAGGTAGATGAAATTGGAAAATTAGCGAAACTCTTTGCGGACCATGGTGTGACCAAGATCCGCCTGACAGGTGGGGAACCGCTCGTTCGAAAAGATGCACCCGAAATCATCCGCTCCCTATCCAAACTACCGGTCGAGTTGACCATGACCACCAATGGCATACGCATCGATGACATGCTGCCCCAGATCGTGGATGCGGGCTTTAGCAGTATCAACATCAGTTTGGACACCCTGCAACCGGATAAGTTCTTCCGCATCACGCGCAGGGATTATTTTGACCGGGTGCGCCGGAATATTGACCTGCTGCTGGAAAAACAGGTGCAGACTAAACTCAACGTGGTCGTCATGAAAGGACTGAACGATGATGAAATATTGGATTTTGTAGAACTGACCAGGTTATATCCCATTGAAGTACGCTTCATAGAATTCATGCCCTTTAGCGGAAACCGATGGTCGAGTAATCAGGTGCTTACCTTGAACGAAATATTGGATCGGATTGGCTCCGCCTATGACATTGAGCCTATTCCGCCCAAACCCAACGACACATCCAAACCCTTTGCCATAGATGGCCATATGGGTAAAATAGCTGTCATCAGCACCATGACCGCTCCCTTCTGCGAAAGCTGTAACCGCATACGCTTAACGGCAGATGGAAAATTAAAGAACTGCCTCTTTTCAAAAGAGGAAACGGATCTGCTCTCGGCATTGCGGAACGGGGAGGATGTCCTTCCCTTGATACAGCAGAGCATACGCTCCAAAGCGGAATCTTTGGGCGGACAGTTAACAAAAGATTTTAAAGATATAGAAACCGATTCCTTAAAGAACCGGAGCATGATAACCATTGGCGGATGATAAAAAAGACAGGCATAATCATACTGGCGGCCGGAAACTCCTCCCGGCTCGGAGCACCTAAACAGCTTCTTGCTTTTGAAGGCAAGAGCTTGCTGAGACGCATAACGGATGAAGCGTCACTTAATCCTGACCATCAGGTGATTGTTGTGCTGGGTGCCTCCCATGAGACCATCCATGATGAACTGACAGGAGCAAAAGTGGAAATGGTCATCAACGCCGATTGGGAGGACGGCATGTCCGGCTCGATAAAAACTGGACTGGAATCTTTGCTCCAGGCAACCCCTGATCTGGAACAGTGCATCATAACCGTCTGTGACCAGCCTTTTATAAATGCCAATGTCTTTCATGAACTTAAAGTGCTGGCGAAGGAGACCGAAAAGGGAATCATAACGACAGGCTTTGCCGGAACCTGGGGGGTTCCCGTTCTGTTCTCGAAACGGTATTTCGCTGAACTGCGTTCCCTCGACGGTCAGGAGGGGGCGAAAAAAATCATCAAAAAATACCTGGAGGATATGGCAATGTTCCCTTTTGCGCAGGCCCGGTTTGACATCGATACCAAAGAAGACTATTATCGCTTGAAACAGACGATGGTGAGCGTGGACGAGGCAAAAGAAATCATTGACTTTTATTTACCAAAACCCAAAAAAAGCACTGGTGTACCGATAGAGGATGCGTTGGGCTATACTTTAGCCTCCAATGTCATAGCGCAGTATGCCATTCCCAACTTTGCGCAGTCTTCCATGGACGGCTATGCCATACGCCATGAGGAACGTGGGCAGGAACTCAGGGTTGCAGATAAGATACCAGCAGGTTCAACCACCCAGAAAACACTGTCACCTGGTGAGGCCATGCGGATCTTTACCGGTGCCCCACTACCCATAGGAGCAGACACCGTGGTCATGCAGGAAAAGGTAGACGTGACCGATAATAACGGAATCAGGATAAAAGATAACGAACTCCATCAGGGAGATAACGTGCGCCCAAAAGGATCGGAAGTGGATAAGGCCACATTGGCCATACAGAACGGAACCTTACTGACTCCTGCTGCCATAGGTTATCTGGCAGGAATCGGTTGTACCCATGTGGATATTTATGCCGTTCCACGGGTTGCTATTATCCTCACCGGAAATGAATTGAAACCTTTGGGCGAGCCACTCGGTTTTGGAGAAGTCTACGAATCCAATTCCTACCAGCTTCGCAGTGCATTGAACCAGCTGGGGATGAAGGCCAAAGAGATTTTCCATGTACCCGATAATGTGCAGCAGCTGAAGGCGGCCATGGAAAGAGCGTTGGAAAATGCGGATGTCCTGCTATTGGTAGGTGGCGTGAGTGTGGGTGAATATGACTTTGTCACTACAGCAGCAATGGAATGTGGCATAGAGCAACGTTTTCACCGTATCCGTCAGAAGCCGGGCAAACCGCTGTTCTTCGGTACCAAGCAGGAAAAGCTCGTATTCGGTCTTCCGGGAAATCCATCGTCGGCATTGACCTGTTTCTACCTGTATGTTGCTCCCGCTTTGGAGAAGCTGATGCAGGTACCTCACCGGATAAAGAAAATCAAGGCGCCGATCAGCCATGATTACCGCAAAAAGGCAGGGCTTACCCACTTTTTAAAAGGGAGTTATGACGTTAGCTCGGTAACCGCCCTGCATGCCCAGGAATCCTATCGGTTGCAGTCATTCGCACAGGCAAACTGCCTGATAATTATACCGGAAGATGATGAAGTGATTACAGCAGGAACGAATATGGAAGCTTATTTACTGTAAAACCCTTTTAATATTATACATGAATTTAAAATTTCTTTTACCCGCATTTTTATGTTTTTCCTTCCAGCAGTCCTGGGCGCAGTCTCCGGTTGAAAAGGACACGATAAAGAATGTATTCAGACTTGGAGAAGTTTCTGTGATCGGTCAAAGGAACGTGAATACCATAAGCGCGGAGCAGATCCAGAAATATGGTAAAAACGATGTGGCCTCCGCATTGAATCTGTTGCCGGGGGTGACACTCACCTCCATCGGTGCAAGAAACGAAAGTGTGGTCAACGTCCGGGGATTTGATCTTCGTCAGGTACCTTTATTCATCGACGGTATTCCCGTATATGTTCCCTATGACGGCATGGTCGATCTGGGCCGGTTTACCACGTTTGATGTCTCGGAAGTTCAGGTATCCAAAGGAAATGCCTCGGTACTGTATGGACCGAACGCTTTGGGCGGCGCTATAAACGTCATTACCAGAAGACCACAGAAAGCGTTGGAAATCCAGGGAGCAACAGGCTATATTTCCGGCGGATACCGGACTAATTTCAACGTCGGCTCCAAATGGGATCGCTTTTACCTACAGGCATCATTTTCCCAGCTGAACGGTGACTTCTTCCCGATGTCAAAGAAATTCACGCCAACGGAATTTGAGGATGGCGGACGGCGGGACAATTCCTATCAGAATGATCGGAAATACCATATCAAGTTTGCGTTCACCCCAACGGAGAATTCCGAATATGCTCTTGCATACAGCTATCAGCGGGGCAGTAAGGGCAATCCTTTCTACGCAGGAAGCGATACCGAAAACAACCAATTGAACAGGCCACGATATTGGGAATGGCCAAATTGGGACAAACAGAGTGTGTATTTCCTTTCCAATACTGCAATCAATGAAAAACAATCTATCAAGACAAGGGTCTATTATGATGTGTTCAAGAACCTGCTGAATTCCTGGGACGACGCTACTTTTACGACGATGGATCGCGGCTATGCCTTTGCCAGCATCTACAACGATTATACCATAGGTGGTATTGTGCAGCATGATTACCAGACGAGCAAACGCAATCTTCTTTCAACCTCCGTCCAGTATAAACAGGATGTGCACCGTGAATACGATGTGGGAGAACCGGAACAAAATATGAACGATGGAAATTTTACGCTGGCCATAGAAGACCGCTTTAAGATAACAGAAGCATTGGATCTAACTGCCGGGGTAAGCTATAACAACAGAAAAAGCTTTAGAGCGGAAGATTATAACGCCGATACGGATGAGATCAGCAATTATCCATCCAACTCCAATGATGCCTTTAATATACAAGGAGCCTTACAGTACCAGTTAACGCCCAATCAACAGCTAAACCTTTCTGTTGGTAAAAAAACAAGATTTGCCACACCGAAGGACCGCTATTCCTACCGGATGGGTACAGCAATCCCCAATCCCGATCTTAAGGCAGAGCAGTCCGTCAACTATGATCTGACCTACAGCAACAGATTGTTCAATCGCCTGTTTTTGGACGGTTCTCTATTCTACAGTAAAATCAGCAGGACCATACTCATGGTGAACAATGTGCAGTTCGATGAAGGTGCTGACATGTGGCTCACCCAATTGCAGAATACCGGTGACAGCGAATACATGGGCTTTGAAGTTGCGGTAAACTATCTGATCAGTCCGGCCTTTACTATCGGATCAAATTATACCTTCATCAAAAGGAACAATATCAGCAATCCCGAAATTTATCTCGTAGATGTGCCACGTCATAAACTGATGTTCATGGCCGGTTATGACCTAAACGACAGGCTGCGGGTGCAGGCCAATATGGAGCATAACTCCAAACGTTACAGTACTTCATACGGCACAGAATCCCCGGGTTTTACGCTCTATAATGCCAGCGTAAACCTGAAGGTCTGGAAGTGGTTCTCGGTCGAAGGCGGTGTAAATAATATCTTCGATAAGAATTATACACTGACCGAAGGGTTCTATGAACCGGGACGTGTATTTTACAGTAATCTTGTTTATAATTTCTAAGCTATGGAATGGTTTTACGTTATACTCTTTTTTGTCGCGTTCCTGTACGCTTCCGTGGGGCATGGCGGGGCAAGCGGATATCTGGCATTGATGGCGCTCTACGGAATAGCACCACAGGAGATGAAGCCAACGGCACTGGTATTGAACTTGTTTGTCTCCATGACATCGTTCATCCAATACTATAGGGGACATTTTTTCAAAAGGAACCTCTTCTTAACAGTAGCCTTAGCCTCCATTCCGCTAGCTTTTGTTGGCGGTATGATTACACTGGACGATAGCCTGTACAAACGTGTGCTCGGCGTGCTGTTATTGTTTCCCATTATCCGGTTTTTCTTTTTCAGAAGTCCGGGGGAGGACGAGCTAAAACCTTACAATGTCTTTGGAGCCGTGGCTATCGGTGCCATTGTCGGATTACTGTCCGGCATGATCGGCATTGGTGGTGGGATCATCCTGTCTCCCTTGCTGATCCTGTTGAAATGGACCGATCAGAAACAGACTGCTGCCATAAGCGCCGCCTTTATCTTTGTAAACTCGCTATCGGGATTGGGCGGTATGCTCACGCAGGGAATTACCTTCAATGCCGACATGTGGATTTACATTGGCGTTGCATTCACCGGAGGATTACTTGGTGCTTATCTGGGGTCAAAAAAACTAAACCAGGATGCCCTTAAATATGTGCTGGCAACCGTACTTGTGGTTGCCGCCTATAAATTATTGTTCACAACAGCATAAACAGATATGAAAGCTATTCTTACAACCCTTTTGATTTTGTCCGGTATGTTGCTTCATGCGCAGAACGCTAAAAACCTTGTTATAACCACACCTGATAACAAAACGACAACGCTTACCTTTGAAAAGATAACAGCTTTTCCTGAACAGTCGCTGGACAGCCTTCGTATATATAACCATGCAGGAACGTACCGTTCAACCTTAAAAGGTATAAAAGGGGTACTCCTGAAAGAGGTCTTGAAGAACGTACCTTTGGGGGAGGAATCACCAAAGGTGTTGAGCGAATATTACCTTGTGTGTATAGCAACCGATGGGTATAAAGTTGTCTTTTCGTGGAATGAGCTGTTCAACACACCCATCGGGGACAGCGTCTTGCTCGTGACCAATATCAGAGAGGCTTCCGGTGGGGTACAGGAAGATGAACTTGCCTTGGTCTCTCCGCAAGATATCGCTACGGGACGGCGTTACGTAAAACAATTGCAAACTATTAAATTAGTACGTATCAACTGATGAAAGTAAAAGTATTGACATTTGGTTCGTTGACAGATATATTGGAGCGGGAGTTTTCTGTCGAAGCACAGGATACCGATGGTTTGACAGCTTCTCTTACCGCAAAACATGCGGGACTGAACGGTCGTAAATTTTTGGTCGCTGTCAATGATACGATCGTGAAAGAGAATATAGCCCTTAAAGAACAGGACGTGGTGGCGTTAATGCCACCATACTCAGGAGGATAAAAAAAATGGAACGAAACGACCGTTATTCGAGACATTATAGATTGAGCGGATTTGGTGAGGTTGCACAGACCAAGCTCCAAAGTGGCCGTGTACTCGTTGTCGGTGCGGGCGGCTTGGGTTGCCCTGCCCTACAATACCTCGTTGCGGCAGGCGTGGGGAAGATAGGTATTATTGACCACGACCGTATCGAACTGAGCAACCTGCAACGGCAGGTTTTGTTCGGAACAAATGAAATCGGTCTTTACAAAGCGGAAATTGCCGCCGCGAAGCTAAGGCTCCTGAACCCGGAAATTGACATCCGGGAGTATGTGTTGCATCTATCCACCGAAAATGCCGTCGAACTTGTCGAGGGATACGATGTGGTTCTGGATTGTACAGACAACTTTGCGACGAGATACCTTTTAAGTGATCTATGTGCCTTATTGGGTAAACCGCTGGTATTTGGTGCCATTTATAAATATGAAGGTCAGATTGCCGTGTTCAATGTCGCTGATGACAACGGTGTAAAAACGACCTACAGGCACCTATTTCCTTTGCCTCCTGACCCGCTGGACGCTCCGGATTGTAACGAAGTTGGCGTGTTGGGTGTGCTGCCCGGCATTATTGGTACCATGCAGGCAACCGAAGCCATCAAGTTGCTCACAGGTGTCGGTCAGCCACTCTGCAACAAGCTGATGACCATTAACCTGTTGGATAACCGTTCGATGGTACTGGATATACCGGAAACCTTATCGAAAGTAGCCGTTTACCCGACCTCGTTATCCCATTTTGAAGCGTTCGGTTATGATGATCATTGTGGTATAACGACACCTTCGGTTCACCGTATTAGCCCACAGGAATTTATGGAAATATGCCAGGGGAATGGTATCTTGGTTGTTGACGTGCGAAATGTGGATGAACAGCCGAAGCTTCCCTTTGAGCATGTGCAGATACCCTTGCAGGAGCTACCGGAAAATGTTGAAAAAATAGATCGGAACCACGTGATCGTGGTCTGCCAATCGGGGAAAAGAAGCCAGTTCGCAGGACAATTTCTGCGGGAAAAGCTGGGGGCTGATTGTCGTGTCAGCCATTTGGAAGGAGGTGTAGCGGCCTTGGAAATATATAATAATGGATAAAAAGAAAAAGAACATATTTGTGAAGGGCGCCATCCCTCCGATACTGGTTGCCGATAGTATTGCCAAGCATGCGTCCAAAACGGATATCGGCGCACACAGTATTTTCCTCGGACAGATCAGGGCCGATCAGATCGACGGCAAAACAGTACGTGCAATTGAATACACATCCTATGATGATCTGGCCCTCAACAAGATGTCCGAAATCCGGGAAGCTATCTTTGAAAAATATGACTTGACCTGCATGCACATCTACCACAGTATCGGAACGGTGCTGACGGGTGAAATCTGTCTTTTTGTGTTCACCTCTTCCGGCCACCGAAAGGCTGCCATTGCGGCATGTGAAGAAGTCGTTGAGCGAATAAAGAATGAACTGCCGATCTGGGGAAAAGAAATTTTTGAGGACGACACCCACCAGTGGAAAGTAAACAGATAATATGGTTGACATTACATTTAAAAGCTATACGTTGCGAAAGGCTATTGCTACAGCAACAATTCAGGTTTCAAGCCCCGATACCATTGCGATAGTGGAACAGCGGAAAGTTCCCAAAGGGGATATATTTGAGTTTGCCAGAGCCTCGGCGCTGCTGGCGATAAAGAAAACCAGCGACATGATCCCCGACTGCCATCCCTTGCCGGTGGAGTATGCTGCTGTACGCTACGAAGTGGCGAACCTGAAGATCAAGATTGAGGTCGAAGTACACACGATCTACAAAACAGGGGTTGAAGTAGAAGCCATGCACGGCGCTTCCGTAGCGGCATTGGTCATCTATGATATGTTAAAGCCAATCGACAAGGGTGTCGAGATTCAGAACATCCGTCTTGTGGAGAAAAAAGGGGGCAAAAGCAGCAATCCTGTTGTTTCAGCGGAGCATTTAAAAGCCGCCGTGGTGGTATGCAGTGATACCGTGTCGAGAAAAGAGAAAAAAGATACTTCCGGGCACTTACTTGTGGAACTCTTACAGGAACAGGGCCTAAAAGATATTGCCTATTCGGTCGTTCCCGATGAACTCAAGGCTATTCGAGCCTGTTTGGAGCAATGTAAGGCAGATGGGATAGACCTGTTGGTGTTTACCGGAGGTACCGGCCTCTCGGAACGGGATGTAACGCCCGAAGCGGTTGAACCCTATATCACCAAATCCATTCCCGGTATTATGGAAACGGCAAGACAGTACGGACAGCAGCGCGTAAAGACCGCCATGCTCTCGCGGGGAATTGCAGGCTTTGCGGAAAATATGCTCGTGCTGACACTTCCCGGCTCGCCCGGCGGTGTAAAGGAAAGTATTTCAGCGTTATTTCCGCAGGTACTTCATGTATTCCAGGTCAGGGAAAACAAACCTCATGAATAAATTAATGGGGCACTCTTAGCCTATTTACTCCCTGCTTGACGGCGTCAATAGTTTTGGCGATCTCTTCTTCAGTGGTAAACCTCCCCAAACTGAACCGGAGCGCAGAAAGACCGTCTGCATCGCTTAACCCCATTGCCGTTAGGACGTGCGAGGGCCTGTTAATGGTTGCCGAACAGGCGGAACCACTCGATGCGGAAACCATGCCCAGTTCCATGATTAGCTGTTCCGCTGATACTCCTTTGAAGCAGATGTTTGTCGTATTGTAAAGCCGGTGCTGCGGGTGCCCGTTTCGGAAAGTATCTTCGACACTGAGCAGTTCCTTCTCCAGTCTATCCCGAAGCTTTGTGATCTGATCGGTATCCTTTGGCATATCAGCATTGGCAATCGTTAGGGCTTTGGCCATTCCGATGATGCCGGGTACGTTCAGAGTTCCGCTACGGAGCTTGCCCTGTTGTCCGCCACCGTGTATCTGGGGAGTGAGGGCCTTTTTCGCACGGTCTGAAAGGCAAAGTCCACCAACCCCTTTGGGGCCATAAAACTTATGCGCCGAGAATGCCAGAAAATCTACATTTATATCTTTGGCATTAATAGGCAATTTACCCACGGCTTGCGTAGCATCGCACAGCATCCACGCACCTTTTTGATGTGCAATACGGCTTATTTCACGAATGGGGTGAATCACGCCCGTTTCATTATTGACCATCATCACACTGACGAGCAATGTGTCCTCCGTAATGGCATCTGCCAGAAGATGAAGGTCGATCATCCCTTCACGATCTACCGGTAGATATGTCACACGGTAACCTACACTTTCCAAAAATGAACAGGTGTCCAGTACAGCCTTATGTTCGGTCGAAACCGTAACAATGTGTTTTCTATCCGAAGGGAGCAGCCCCTTGATCACCAGATTGACGGCTTCGGTTGCTCCAGAAGTAAAAAGGATGTTGTGCGGCTTTCCGCCTATTGCACCGGACAGGTCTTCGAGGGCTTCCTCCACGGCGTCATGAACCGACAGGCCAAATAAATGGGAACTGTTCGGATTGGCATATAGGTTGCTGAAATATGGAAGCATCGTTTCCATTACCCTGTTATCCAAAGGTGTGGTGGAATTATAGTCGAGATAAATAAAGTCTTTGCTCATCCAAGAATCAATAAAAGCACTATTCAGTGATAAAATTAAAAATCATAAGGGGAAATTACTCCCGAATCTGTAAAAATGGTTGCAGAATCAGTAATATATATACATTCCTTATAAATTTTATAATGACCTTTACCGTGAGTACAGTCTGTCTATTACACAATAAATACCTTAAATGTTAATCTTACGACCATATTTCCTCATAGGATTGACCATTGTCATTAAAAGTAGAGTTGCCTATGTTAAAGAGTTATCAGATAAAACGAACGGTTCAGTTTTCCGAAGAAACTTCGGTTCCAAAAGAGCAGAGCAATACACCGGAATTTGATATCCTAAAAGAAGATACTAAAAGCAATACAGAATATTGTCAGTCATTAATGAACAAATTGCTCACAGTACCCTATGCAAAGTTACCCGACTTTTTTGTACATCACTGCCAGATCGCTTCAAACCCCATCAAGTGGCTCAATAAGTTCGAGAAGTTAATCGCAGAAAATGAAGACCTGTTTATGAACACTGCAAACAGGGGGCGAATGATAAAGTGTTACACGATCATCGAAAGCAAACGAAAAGAGATTGAACAAACTACCAACAAAAAATCCACTAAATTTTTAATACAGTATATCAATGCCGGATGCGAAACAAGGTGTTTCTCTTTCAAGGAGACCAGAAGTAAAGCAAACGAACTTTCGAGTTACACGGATAAGATTATTTTTTTGACCAAGGAAAAATATGATTATGAACAGGCCATTATTGATTTTATAAATCCCAAATTACCGGATTTTGCTATGCAATGCCAAAAGGAAATCGACCACATACAGCATCTAAACTGCCTGACAAACGAATTTTCGGTTGAACAGATACAGGCAAAAAATGCCCCTTTGCCCTTCAACAAGCTAAAAATAAATTGCAACATCAATCAACTGGTGGATATATATTATCGTTTGAGTAGGGAAATGCAAACCAATGGTAGACCTATTATAGAAGGCAGTATAAATGATTTAGCCGCTGTAATTGTAAATTCTTTTGTAGATAAAGACGGAAGAGACTTAAGCCTCGATACCGTCAGAACTGTTCTTACTCCATCTAAAACTGATAAACGGCCAAAAGACCATAAAAAAATAGATATAGATAAAAAAGAGTAAAAAAATATTGTCCTTAAAGACCATTTCAGGACTTTCTGACTTTTTATGATTCGCGATTTTTGCAAATAATGGCATGGTATCGACTTATGCTGAAGTTGATTTCCGTGTAAATATTCATCAAAAATCAGCGTTATGAGCAATAATTCGGTAAACTGGCTTTATGTATTGGAAGAGGATTTACATCCAAATGTATTAACCGCAAATGTAGTACAATTTTCGGAATCTTCTGATTATTCCATTAGTCTTAAAACTCACACACAAACATTCCGTCCCTATTTTGTCAATCTGGTCGGTCGTTCCAGTCAAGAAGCCAAAATAATACTGATACAGTTAATAAATGTGAGCAACGCTATTCATCACTATTTGGTTGGAATGAATGGGGTATGGAATGAACACTTATTATCCAACCAGATGCGCCAGCTTTACTGCCAAACGCTAATGCAACTGGAAATGTTACTCGAGTTCTGCGGAAAATTTGATGAACTTCTGGTTGCCACCCTCCCCCTAACCACTTATTCTATTTCAGATACCCGTATACAGTTACGATACAAGCTAAATGAACTAAGTGATAAAATCTCAAAATCCGAGATCGATGCTCATTTGGGAGCCTTAATATTGAGCGGTCTAAAACAACTGATCAGAAGACAGGAGTTAACAAAATCGGAAGCAGAGTATGCAAATTTGATTGTTGATAGATTAGAAGAATTATCCCGGCTTTCCACTTTTGAGGTGGAGAACCTGCTATATCAGTATGATTTTAATACACCTGAATTTTTCAATTATTGTGCAAAGGGCTGTGATAACTTACTGCTCGATAGGCCGAGTTTACACGCACAATTTGAAATACTGATCCGTCTGGAGGATAGGATGAATGGGCTGCCTCCGAGAACAAAAGCCAGATGGACGAGCAAAGATGAATCCATCCGTGAACAATTGCGGATATTCCTTAAAGAAAAGAAAGCCTATCTCCAACAACGGATCGAATTGCGTCGGGCAGAAATTGAAGATCAGAGACTTTCGGAGGAAGCAGACCGCACGCTGATCAACTTGCCTGTCACCCAATTTGGATTATTCTTAAGATTGTTCATGGAAAAAGGGATTATACCCAAAGAGGATGTAGGCAAAACGTTTGCCTATTACGCCCAACATTTCCGCACACCCAAAACCCCATTTATTTCCGCGGAAAGCCTACAAAAGAAATCTACAAACGTAGAATACGCCACAGCAAACAAAATAAAGGGGCATTTAATCGGCATGGTGAACTGGCTGAATGAACACTATAGTGCCCAACGAGGAAAAAATTGAACGCTATGAAGGTACCGTATTCATTATATTCCGACAAAGAGCGCGTAAAACCCAATACAGTGCCTAAAAATCTATCCAAACGGTGCAGATATCCTTTACCCTTTGCCCAGGAGAAGCCACATTTTAAGGTTCCCGAGCTGGAACTTTTCAGCCAGCAGTCGAATTATAAACCTTTCTTTATCGATCTGGTTGAAATCGAAGTTAAAGAATCCGCATATATCCCATTCGTTATCCACGACAAGCAACTCTATATGTATTTTATGTTAAGGGGCAGCCTGCTCTATACAACGGATACCAAAAAGCCAATTATCAAAACACAGCCCAATACCTTTCTGATGTCCTACTATGACAGGGGATCGTATTTTGCACATGCGGAAAAAGGGGAACACATCGCTCTCGTCCTGAGCATCCATCCCGAATGGATAGAAAGGATACACCACAAGTATCAGAATATCCAACGTATCCTGCATCGGTTTACCAATGGCAAAAATCCTTATGAAACCATGAATCAATGCCGTATGGATAGAAGGGTACAACGTTGGCTCTATAAAATTTATAGTTATTCGCAGGATAACGTAGGTGCACTGGATGGTAACCTTCGCAAATACGTTAGTCTCTTGTTGGAGTATTACGACAAGGCACTGGAAGACCAGGAGAGTGATATGGCTTTTAAGATCAAGGATTTTGTAGAAGCAAATTATTGCGATGTAAGATTAAACGTTAAGTTTCTGGCGGATTACTTTCACATGACTGGACGTACCTTACGGAATATATTCAAGAAAAGATACCACGTAAGCATTCAACAATTTTATACCGACTTACGCATCGCGCAAGCGTTATTATTAATGGATCAGAAAGGCATAGGGATTAAGGATGTTTATATGGAGGTGGGATACTCCGAAGAAAGAACCTTTCGCTACGCCTTGGAAGCCTGCCAAAAGCGCAATAAGGAACATAATTTCTCATAAATTGAAAAAATCGGTAAATTTTTAGCACACATTTGCTCAATTTTTACCGTTTTTTTCTTTCCAGCCTTTTACGTTTTAAGGAACTTTGTTTTACAATGATGGTGGAAAAGCTATCCTATAAAAACGTCAGCTATGGACAAAGCATCAACATATCAAAAGAGAAAGATAATCACATTTAATATTGTGATCTTCCTTCTACTGATACTGTGGATACCTGTAGGCATGGATAAAGTAGCCAATTTCGCAATTTTTAAAACGGGCATATTGCAACAACCTTTTTCAAACAGATTGGGCTATTTTCTCATCTATACGCTTCCAATATTGGAAGTCCTGACAGTACTGGCTTTGATATTTGAAAAATTCCGTAAGCTGGGTTTGATCCTTTCAACCTTTTTGATGACTGTTTTACGGGCTATATAATGATAGCGCTACTCGGCGCATGGGAAAAATTACCATGCGGATGCGGGTCTGTCATCAGTGGTATGAGCTGGAAGCAACATTTTTTCTTTAACCTTTTTTTTCTGCTGCTTAGTATAACAGGGCTTTACTTATGGTACAAACTACGAAACAGCGGCGCCGGAGGCGAAGTCGTGGAGGGCGGGTCGGCCAAAAGACATATAAAAAAGTATTCTTTAACATCTAAAATTTAAAAAGATGAAAAAATTAAAAATGAATCTATTTGCGATAGTCGCGATAGCAATTGCCGCAGTAACAATGTCTTTTAAGCTAAGCTCTACTGCCTTAGTTGATGGTTGGTATGCAGTTGATACAGATGAAGAAACCATTATTGGCCCAACAAGTGCGCCAACACCTTCTGATGCGTGTAATACAGAAAAGACTGTTGATTTGTGCAAGATACAGGTTCCTGAGTCTGAGGTTCCCGAAAGTGTTTCCCAAGCGAGAGCAGACGACCTTATTGAAGACGAAGCTTTTAGAAATGACTAAAGGCTATACAAAGCCCGAAAATTTGCCTTTTACAGACAAGTTTTCGGGCTTTTGAATTAGTAATCTGCTTATCTTGGATTTTGTTCGATATTGCTTAACGCAATAACGTTATCAGGTATCGGCCATGTATATAACCTTTCCTGATCGGGCGACAATCTGTATGAAGTGCTACCTATTTTCCTTTCCAATATTGATGCAAATTGGCTATCTGTTCGGAATCGACGCAGATCACTCCATCTAACACCTCTGAACACAAGTTCTTTTCTCCTTTCCTTTATTACTTCCGCTAAGACGTTTGGTGTATTCTCAATAGTTTTGATGATATAGGTTCCAGTTTCATATCTCTTTCCCAACAATATATTTAAGGTGTTTAAGGCTTCTGTTTCCTCACCTTGTCTGGCAAGACATTCGGCCTTGATTAAATATATCTCATCAGTAGCAGGAAAAGAATTGAGTGACTGGTAACCATTGTATGAACCAACAAACTGGGTGTGTCCATTATCATGGTTAAAATAAACTTGAGGGCGCAGATCATGTTCATCATAGGAACTCAACAAGACAGTATCAATAAAAAAATAACTGAAGGTTCTTGTAGATAACATCTGGTCTAATAATGGTTGCTCGGTGATACCGTTCCCATTATATATAATGGGAAACGAAAAGTCATTTATTGGATTTATGTTATTATAGTCTACCAAATTATCAAAATCAGAAAGATAGAGATTAGATGTAACTAACGCAAGTTCATATTTCTTCATTTGCAAATAGACCCGAGATAATAAAGCGTACGCTGCACCTTTACTTGGTCTTGTAACAGAAATAGCAACACTTGGTAAATGAGTGAGAGCTTCCTCAAGATCACTCACAATCCTATTATAAACTTCTGAAATTGTAGCCCTTCTAATTGTTTCATTTATATCTGATGTCAATTTTAATGGGATACCTAACTTGGTGCTTGCAGATTGCTCGTCATAATCATCACAAAATATTTGTGCAAGTTGGAAGAAACGCCATGCCCGAAAGAACAACGCAGCACCTTTAACCCTGTCCCATTGTAAAGCGTTTTTTGAATCACGTTCTATTTGTGAGACTCCTTCAAGTACAACGTTAGCGTAGAGAATCGTAAGATATGAGGCGTTCCAACCCCTACACTGACTGCCTTCATAGATATTGGGTTCCCACCTATAGCCGTTTCGCTCGAACGCATTAGCCAATTGGTTCCAATCTGCTTCTGCTAAGTAATAATCATCTGTACTCAATTCTCCCAAAACCAGTGCCGATGAAGTATTCATATCGGAATAGTTGTCCAATAAAGCTTCAAAATCTTTTAAGGATGTAGGAACTGCTATACTTTGATTAGGTTTTAATTCCAAAAAGCTCTCTTTGCAGGAGCAAAAAAAGAGTATAAAAATAAAATAGTATATTGTATTTTTCATGTCATTTGTGATATTGTAATAAAAAAGTCATCTCGTTAGTGCTCATCAAAAGCTTAATTTCAATCCCAATGATAAAGTTCTCGCTGGAGTATAAAGTGTATTGGGGTAATCGGGATCAATCTTATGTTTGTTGGCCTTCCATATAATTCCCAAATTGTTAGTATATACGAATACACTTGCATTACTCACCTTTAATCGTTTAATAAAATCCTCATTGAACTGATATGAAAGGTTGATGTCTTGAAAACGTATGTGAGAAGCATTTTCAATTAAGGTTTCATTGTTCCTGTAAATATTGTCTCGTGTAGTATTAGCCGTAAATGATATAGCAGGTATGGTTGTATTTAACTCGTCACCGGGTTTTTTCCATCTTCGGATATAGTCTTCATGTCCCGATGTATAATTATTTAAGTCAGAATAATTGATACTGGTTCTCCGGAACTTGTAACCACCTTTATAGATTAAATTGAAGCTCAGTGATAATCCTCTAAAAGATACCATATTTCGCATTGAACCAAATACTGTTGGAATAGTAAGACCAGCTTGTAATAACCCTTCAGGGTTTAGAGAATTCCAGTACGCAGCATAGTTTTCATTTATTTCATCATCTATCTTTACCAATTGATTTCCCGTAGTTGGGCTTAATCCATACCAAGGTAGTGCATACTGTACATCAACTGATTGTCCTTCACGAGCAGGTGCTCTACCAGCATTTACGACAGGAAAAAACGATATGATTGACGGCGCTTCCGCTGCATTGTATTTGGTGATCTCGTTATTCGTGAATGATAATAAAAATGTTGTATTCCATTTGAAGGTTCCAATAAGGTTTGCAGTAGTGACTTCGAGATCGAGTCCTTTCGTCAATATATTGGCATAGTTTATCCTATTATCAACAGGAAACAAGCCTGTTTGTGTTTGATGTATTCCAGTAGTGGGGTCGAGAAAGTCATATCCAATCAGGTCCTTTCCATGTTTTGTATAATACTCAATGTTCCCAAATATTCTTCTTTTAAGCAATGAGTAATCAATGGCTGCATTCCAGACCTCTACTTTTTCCCATCGTAGCAATGGATTTCCTGTGCTTGTTAGAGCTGCAAAGGGGAGATTATTAATCACAGGTGAGTTGTATCGTATTCTTGGCAACGCTGAAACTTGCTTATTTACATTTCCATTAACACCGTAGGTCATTCTCAATTTTAGTTCATCAAAAAAGTTTGAGGTGAAAAATGATTCGCGAGATAGATTCCAAGAAGTTCCTACTGACCAAAGTGGAACACCTTTTTGGTTTGCCCTGACACCAAAAATATTGGAAGCATCCCATCTACTGCTACCTGTTACAGTGATTCGGCTATCAAAATTGTAACCCACATTAGCATAATAGGAAACAAACCTATCCGTCAGAATATTGATCACATTTGATGAAAACGGTATAGTCCCCGATAATCGAGGTCTAAGCGGATAGCTCTGTCCATAATTAAGATTAGGGACGCTGGTAAGGATGTCGTCATCAAAACCATAGATGGAATAGCCAGGCCCTATTTGCATTTTGTTCTCACGAACTTCGAAGCCTGCCAATGCATTAATGGAGTGTTTGTTATTTAACATCTTATCGTAATTCATCTGAATACGTCCGAAATGGTTCTCCGTATTTTGATGGTTCCCTGTAAGAATTGCACCCAGAGGAATAATTCTTTCTCCCGAAGACTGAGTAAAGCGATTGATAAGATCTCTTGAATAGTAGCTATCTTCGGAATAATATGAGCGGTTTTCACCTTTTACTTGTCCATATTGGTACTTCAAGTCTAAGTAAAACGAGGGAAATATGGCATACTTTAAGCCCGTGTTTATTCTCAATTCATTATTACGAGAAGTGTTATCCAATAAGTGGAGTTCATCTAACGGACTAAATTGCCAATTTAGTAATCCCATGTCTTCTGCATCATCCGAATACGTTTGCCTGTTTTTATAGGGTATCGGCAAAGGGTTACCAATATCATCAACTAAACGTAGATAGGTTTGTAATCCTCCTCCATCTCTTGGTGATAGGTCATTGAGATAAATACCATTGTTACTCTCTTTACTGTTTATATAATACACGCCAGAAGAGAACTCTAATTTATTGGTGATTTGATAAGTGAAATTATTATTTAGTGTCACTCTAGTATAGTCAAATCCATTAAAATTTGACAAGTTTTTATCAAATCCAAATGAGGACGAATGTCTAAATTTACTGCTACCTCCCATTATACCAACGTTATATTGCTGATTATAGCCCGTTCTCATTAAGTATTTAGAAACATCGTTTCTAATATCGTTTTTTGCCAAACTACTTAAATGCTCGTTAAGCTCATCACCGGTAATTGTGCCATTGTCTTCCAAGATCATTAACTCGATCACTGGCGGTAAAAGTGTCCAGTTATTTGGTCTTATTCCTCCAGCATTAAATTTCTGCCGTTGAAAATCGATTAGTTCGTCCGATCGTAAAAAATTTTTAGAATAGAATAAATCAGGACGTTCGGTTATTGTTTGGTTTGTAGAAAAGGAAACTTTCGTATTACTATTATATTTACCCTGCTTGGTAGTAATAACTATTACACCATTTCCAGCGCGAGCACCCCAGATGGAAGCTGCTGCGGCATCTTTTAGTACGGTTATTGATTCGACGTCATTTGGGTTGATATTATTGATGTCTCCATCGTAAGGAAAATTGTCTAATATGATCAATGGTTCTGTTTCGGACAATATTGTACTTAAACCCCTTACCCGCAAATCGTAGGAACCTTGCTGCGGAGTATTTTGCTTTCGTATAAATTGCAAACTCGGTGTTATTCCCTCCAACCTATTCAATATATTTCCACTTGTGCTTCGGTTGATTAATTCATTGTTAATATAACTGAATGATCCAGTGGCTCTTTCTTTCGAAATCCTTTGATATCCGGTTTGTACTACCACTTCTTGGAGCTGGGTTTCATTAACAGTGAGACTTATTGTACCTAAATGGGTAGAAGACGAACTAACTGTAATTGACTTGGAATGAAATCCAATAGCGGTTATTGATATGGTATCATTTCCTGCTGTATTTTTTATTGAGAAATTTCCATCTTCATTTGTAATTGAACTGGTATTTGTATTTTTCAAAAGTACTGTCGCCCCAAGTATTGGAGCATTATCAGTGGCGTTTACAACCCGTCCAATAAGCGTTTGTGCATTCAAAAAGGGTGATATCATGCCGATAAATAGAAATATGAGAGTAATTCTTATCTTCATCTTAATCTTTTTTGTTTAAATTGGAAATAACCAGCATTTTAACTTCATGATCTGAGATCGTTAAGTCAAAGCCAAATTTTTTTAACTGACTTCTTATCCCTTCTGCGGTAAGGTCGGATTTATCAATCTGTATGGTAACTAAATTACTTGAAGGAGAAAAATCAACGAATGGGTATTTTTGCTTTGCTAAGACGGCAGAGACGTACATGTAAAGTTTTTCAATTGGTTGATTTACTAATGTGAAATATTTGTTTGAATCATCTGGACTTATCAAACTTCCGCTGTTTTTATTTTTACCAGTTTCTATGATGGAATAAGCTGCGACTTTTCTTGCTTCAATTTTAAATTCGATTCCCTTTGCTATGTTGAAAAACTTCTGAATTTCCATTCTCATAATAGAGAGCATTTCTTGCCTATTCAGATTTAACTCTGGACTTACTGCCAATTCATAACAGTAGGTGTTTTTTTTGAGCCATTTAGAAAACTCAACATCTTGCTCAAAGTCACCCGTTCTATTTTTTCCCTCCCCAGTAATATCAACCTTTAATGAATCTGAAACATCCCATATAATTCGGTTAAACCTACCGTGATAAGGGATGCTATTACTCACACTTTCGTATATTAGGTTCAAGGCAAGGACGTTATAAAATAGAAATCCGTTTGGACGCCTTTTAATTCCTCCGACCTGTGCATTAAGTCTTGGCGCGATCGTAGACCTTATTTTTATATCTTTTAAATCTCCACCATTTCCATTATAAAACAGAGGCTTGTCTAACTCGAAATTTAGATCCTCTTTTTTTATGATAACACCTAATTTTTGATTATTTATTGCTGCTAAAATATTTTCCCGTTTTGCAGATTCTGCACCAACTTCGGCAAGAAGTTTTTCATTATTTATCCAAACTTGATGAGGAATACTACTGTGTGGGAAAAATGGGTCAATGGATTTGTTATCAATAATAGAGGGCATTTGCCATCCCTGCTTTTTCATAAAAGGAATAACTTTTTCTCCAAGTTCCGCAGTAACAGGAACAACTACTATCTCTTTTGAAAACTCTTTTTGGAGGGCATCAAGCTTTGGCATTGACGTTATACAAGGCACACACCACGTAGCCCAAAAGTCCAGTATAATAAGCTTGTCCTTATATTCTCTCAGGGTGATGGTCTCTTTGCCATCGGGATGGTTGACAACCTGTAAAGGCAGGTTCCAAAGCTCATCGGGGATTTGATCACCGATGTTCAAAGGTATGATGTTTTGGTTGTCTACAGCCTCCCGATTAACGGGAGACTGAGATCGGGTTACCCCAATACTAAACAGCATGAAACAAAAAACTGTGAAAAAGTGCCTGCCGGGCATTACCAGTGCAAAATGCCCATCAGTGGCAGGCCAAAATATTTTGTGGATTTTGCCTTTGATTGCATTCCAAAGGGAGGAAATATAGGAACGTGAACGTCCCATGCAGCTGTAAAATAGCTTCATTTGTAAATAGGTTTATAACATTCATAAATCTGTTATTAAATAAAAAACCTATACAATGGGGGCGCCCTCCGCAGTGTAGGAAGTGGTAGGCCGTAAAACGGCTCCTATCTCACTCGGGAGCGGAAATCAAATTTCTCAGGAAGTGTTTTTTGTGAATCATACTCACCGTTTTAAATATGGTGAGTCCCGTTGGCAAAAGGACTATAGCTGGGCTACTCCATACCGCTCCACAAGGCTCTCACCCCTTCCAAAAACGGATTTACAGTAGTAGCCCATGTGCTATAGTATGTCCTAAAGGTACATAAAATATCATCATGGGCATTTAACCTACCGTCTCGTTTGGAATTATATGTGAGAGTTTGTGGACGAGACTCAATTAGTTCAATACCATGGGAATACCTAAAAAATATTCCACTACAAGTATAAACAGAATAGTTTGAATATCCAAAAATTGGCAATCAAATATTCAAAATAAGGGTATTTAAGATTGAACGAATCAATTAAAACTTTAGGATTTTTGGGAATGGATGAGAAGGAATTACTTGGAAAATATGTACAACGAAGATTAAGAGAAAGAAATATCGGAGACAAAGCTGTTGCCGATATATTAAATTTATCAATTAAAACTGTACCCAAAATATATCAGCAAACAGAGATCCCTTGTGACCGCATTGCAAAAATCAGTATTCTTCTTAATGAAAATGTATACTTAAACTACTATGGTCAAGAAGAACCTCTAAAGTCTATTTTAAATCAAGAGACACAAAATATGGAGGAAAGGGTTTCAAGATTGGAAGAGTTAAACGAACAACATATTAAAACGATAAAAGACAAAGACAGTATAATTGAACTCCAAAATAAGCTTATAGCAGAATTAGAGGAAAAATTATCCAAAAGCAGTTCTTAAAAGAACAATAAAATAAAGGCGGATTTTGAAAATTCGCCTTTTTCTTTTAGCATCTATCCGACACCACCAATAACTCATAACTGCTTTCGTTGGAACTCTTCGAGAAGCCCCCGTTTTTCCAACATTTCCAATAGAGCGGCATACCAGATGTAACTAAAATCTTTTTTCTTTCGCAGATCGGGAAGCTTAATATCCATAATGTCGCCCAGCGTTTCCAATCCCATGCGTCTAGCACGCTGGATAAATTCAACATCTGTCTGCAATTTGGTCAGGGATATATCTGAGGATGTCATTTGTCAATCTTTATTACTATGTGAAAATTAAAAATAAATATCCGTTTCACCACAAATTTAACAAACCAAATTTAAAATATGAAGTGTACTTCATAACAAAGGAATGTATTATGTCGCAATTTCGTTATGTGAAGAATATACGGAATGATGATGTAATTAAAGCCCTTGGCCAACGTGTCAGAGATCTAAGGTCGGAAAGGAAACTGACCATGGAGAAACTGGCCGAACTTTCCGGTATTGACTACCGCCAACTTTCCTATATCGAATTGGGCCAGACCGATGCCAGTCTAAGCACCCTATACGCCATATCCAAAGGACTGGATATTTCTCTCTCTTTCTTGATGGATTCGGAATATCTCCGATAAATTCCACTATTTTCAAATTCCCTAAAAACCTTATTTAATATTATTTAAACCTACATTTTAGTGTAAGGGTGAAACGTTTCTTTCACCCCCTTACACTGTTTTTGCGTTCCCCTGTTTTCGTGCTTTGTACCCAGAATGGGATGAAAAACCCATCGGGAAGCATGAAGTACTGGAGCGGGTAAACCCTCCACCAACCTACCAAAACTTCCCAAATTTTTCTTGACTGATCCGACCGCGAAACCTCCGTGGTTTTGAGCAACCGGATCACACACCTGTCCGTCGCGGACAGATTTACGCATCCGCCGCGAGGGCGATGCATGGACGCTCTTTGACATTGAGGGACGAAGCATTATCTTGTACCAGCAGGAAATTTTGCGAAGGTGAGGTTAAGCCGGGCAACGGTGAGCACCAACATACCGAAAGCGCATTGGCAGGTGAAAACCCGGTCTGTACAGACTGACGTGAGTAGTCCCGAAATCTAACATAACCGACAAGAGCGGATCATTCCGGGTTCGTTGCCCGTTGTCGGTTCCAAGGAAGAGCCCCATCTTCTTTAACCTCTATCCATAAACCATCAGATCAAAAAACAATGAACATCCTTTTAACCCCGATGCAATTACAGGTACTCCTCTGCTATGCTGCCGAAATAGGCGCAAAATCGGTTCTGACCCAAACAGGCTACGTCAAACCCTATCTCAAAAAAAACAGGGCTTTCCGGCGTTACGGCAAAAAGAACGTAAAGCATTGGATCGGCCTCGGGCTGATAACTCCCATAAAGAAAAATATCTTTTCCAAAAGCTGGCGGATAGACCGCATGGAAATCGAAGCCGTAAGCACATCCCGGCAGGCCATGCGACACCTGTAAACCTATTCTTTTCATTTAAATAAATCTCTTATGACATCTAAAAAAAACAAGGACGACGCGTCTACGCTAGACACGCTGCCCATTACTTCTCTCCTTAAAGCGTTGGGGCATGAACCGATATCGGTTACCGAAGAAGAATACTCTTATGCAGGCGTATTCGGTGATCGGCCGGATAACCGGATCGTCCTACAGATCAACCACAGACTGAACCTATGGTTTGACAAGGCACTTGGCAAAGGTGGCAACCTCATGGACTTCGCCAGCACCTACTGGCCAAATCTCTCCACAGAAGAAATTGAGCAAAAACTCCACGGCATCATGATCAACATCAATACTCCCGTATCAGAGAAAGACCGACCCAGACGCAAGCGGAAAGCCCATAAGGTACCTCATTATCATATCGACCGAACGCATCCATTAGGACACAATACGGAGATCACGGACTTCCTGAAGAAAAGCGGGCTTTGGGAACTGGCTGACCTGAACATCAAAGAGGTCTATTATTTCCTCACGGATCAGAAAGGCAAGCGTAAGGATTTCTGCGCCGCAGGATGGCAGAATGAGAACGGTGGATGGGAAGTCCGTGCCCAACATTTCGAGGATTGTATCGGCACAAAAGGGATGACCTTCCATTCAAGAAGCGAAACCACGCTCGCCATCTTTCCCGTATATGAGGATTACCTGAAAAGACGGAACGACAGCCATATGCCCTATGCATCTGTACTAATACTGAATTATCCGGATTTTCTTTCGGCAGCAATGAAAAGAGCTTCGCACTTCGAAAAAGTATTTTTTTACGTGGATGAAGCCCGTGAGGGCTACGGATCGGTGACCGATACACGTGTGCGCGAGTTACCACAAGCAACAATCATATCCCTTTAACCTTTCTCCATGTCAAAGTTTATCAATCTGGATAGCCTGCGCGAAGTGCCCATACCGGATTTGCTTGCGCGCCTCGGTCATTACCCGGTATTCCGGTCAGGAAACGAATTGTTTTACAAGAGCATGCTCCGGGAGGAAAATACCCCGTCGCTCTGTGTCAATCAGCAGGGAAGCGTATGGTTTGACCATGGCGGCTCGAACCAGTCCGGAATCAAAGGTGGCACCATCATCGATCTCGGACTGGCTTACTGGCACCCGGCATCCTTTTACGAGGTCGCCGAGAAAATCAGTAATCTCATGGCCATACCTTTATCCGAAAAACCACGTATAGATCCTATTATCAGACCCGTGCGCCAGCAACTTCCCAAAGTGCCCCACTATACCATCAATGAAGTCAAGCCGCTCGGTAGCCATCCGGCCATTACACGGTACCTGCAAAACCGTGGTATCTGGGAGCAAGCCCAGGGAAGGATCAAGGAAGTCTACTACACGATAGACGATAGCTCAAAACAGGCAAGAAAATTTTTCTCGGCAGGCTGGCAGAATGATCTGGGTGCATGGGAACTCCGCAACAAGATAGGAGACCGTGACTTCAAGGCATGCTTAGGTAGTAAGGCAATCACCCATGTGTCTGGTGATCCCGATAAACTATCGTTGTTCGAGGGCTATATGGACTATCTCAGCTGGCTCCGAGACGATCCCGGAGCAACGGATACGGTGATCGTGCTCAATTCGGTCAACCTGCTGCAGATGGCAATAGACCGAGCATCTGGCTACGCACAGATCAATCTCTTTTTTGACCGTGACAAGGCCGGGCAGGCTGCTCTTGATCTGTTCCGGCAGACTTTCCCCCATGCAGCCGACCGATCAGAAGTGTACAAAGAATATAAAGATTACAACGAGATGTTGATGGCACGTCCGCGGACCCGTCTCCCTTGGGAGGACGACCACTCCTTCGACAAGATCAAACCATCCTACCAGCGGTAAGCATCATATATTATTAATCCCTTCTTAACAAATATCATTAAAACCCACTATCATGGAAATTAGTATTACTTGGGAAGTAGCCCTATTCTTAATCATTGCCTATTTTACTACAAGATACCTGTACGAGACATTTATGAAAATGGCGACAGGTTGTCGTGATCCTTTTAATCCATTGTACAGCTACAAGGATTATCCCGTATGGAAAAAGGGCTATAACAGGGGCAGAGTGGAGTTGGCAAAAGAAATGAGGAAAATGATTGCGAAACTCCAAACTAAACACGAACGTCTGGTAAAATATTTGGAATCACGAGAGAACCTCAGCTCATCCGCTGAAGTCCCATCCCAAACAGAACAAACAAAATAGCTTATTATATAAACAGCATAGCGTTTATATAATAAGCTAATAGGCCAGTAATTCAATTAGGCAATAGGCTGATTTGCTAACTAAGCAATGGAAAAAGAAAACAGCTTATTAATAAGGCACTTTGTTAATAGGCCGTTTAGATAGCTAATCAATAGGCTGAAATAAACCGTTGTACGGCTAATCAGCTAAGTAACTACACGATTAGCCAGCCTAACACTTAGTGAGGATGCCAGCAAATTAATTAGGCGATAGACCAGTACGGTATTAAGCTACCTGAACAATTAGTCAACAAAGCATTTATCCAGCCAACCCAATGGCGAGGACTATCCCATGACAGACAAAGCCCGACACACTACCCACCCCCGACGTTTCCGCCCGCAGCTACTGCTATCCCACGGAACCGCCGGACAGCCGCCAAACCAAGGTTTGTTTTGCCAGCTGCAAGTTGTGTTTTTGGGTACCCCAAAAACCAACTTGCCTTTGCCCTGTGGCACCCCTTGAGGGGATTGCCGGGCAAAGGGGAAAAAACCTTCGCAACTTGGTTTTTTTCCAAAAAGGCGGCTAAAGACTCATTTAAGCCCATGACAAAGACTCCAAAAAAGGTCGGTAGACCACCCATGCTGACCGGAAAGCGAACCCGGATCATCAAGGCCAAACTGACCGATGAAGAATTCGAAGCCCTGCTCGAAATCCAGAAAACGGCTGGAATGAACCGCATGGAACTGATCCGCAAACGTGTCCTGCATGGTGGCAGTACCGTAACGATCAACATAAAGGAACTGCTCGGCACGCTGGATGCCATCGGCACAGAGATGGGCAGGGCTGGCAACAATATCAACCAACTGGCAAGACATGCCAACGTGCTGAACAAACAAGGGAATCTAAACCCCGATATAACAAACGAATTCAACAAGCTGTTTACCGCTTACATCCGCATCCAGCAGGAACTGGAAAAGACCCTGCGCCAGATCCTGCGAGCTATGAAAAGCACCTGAACATTAAACCATGATCGTCAAGATACTCAAGAAATCCGCCACCTTCAAAGGCGTAAGCTACAATACCGAAAAGGTGGAGAAAGATCGTGGCGAGCTCATGCTGGTAAAGAACTTCGGCATGCTTCAGGGATTGGAACAACTGCGTTCACAGGCGACCATCTGGCTAATCGGCAGTATCCGACTAGTTACCTGCTCGCTAACCTAAGCATGCGCTGGCATACTGGAAGATCAGGCATCGCTTGGGCGCTTATCCTGGCAGTTACTTCTGGTTATATTTTATTTTTTATATATTCCGGTTTTGCCATTACGCTAAAACGTAGACGTGCTCGGCCTAAAAATAAATTTAAGGCAACAGAGGCTGATATCGTTATTTTGGTTGGGTCAGAAAATGGCAGTACGTTTAGATTTGCGGACGCGGTCTGTTCGCGACTGATAGAACATGGACGTAAAGTGTTTTTAACGGATCTGGACAATTATACGTCGTTTCCTTCGGCGGATTACCTGATTATCATGTCCAGCACTTACGGGCAAGGGGAACCTCCTTCCAACGCAAAAAGAATTGCTGAAAAGTTAGCACAATACCCACAGCAGCGAAATATACATTATACGGTGGTGGGCTTCGGTTCCCGTAGCTATCCTCATTTTTGTAAATTTGCTTTTGACATCGATAAGCTGTTGCAAGAGCAACCTTGGGCAAAAGCTCTTTTTCCGGTGTATACGGTAAACGACCAATCGCCGCAGGACTTTAGCGACTGGCTTTCTGAATGGGTGGGACGCACGGGTTACCACATGTTGCTTCCAAGAGAGTTATTAACGCCGGATACCCGGAAATTAACCCCACTGCGGGTAATTGACAAAAGTGCTCTAAACGAAGAAAATACTTTCAATATCCGCTTAAACGGGAAGAGGTTGAAGGATCTGGTCTCTGGTGACCTCCTGGCTATTTATCCTAAGGATGACCACCGTGAACGCCTTTATTCGGTCGGGAAAGTGGACGGTCAAATTCAGCTTAGTATCAAGTTGCACGAGCATGGGATCGGTTCCGGGCATTTGCATGCCCTACAAATCGGTGATGTACTGAAAGCCCGTCTGATGAAAAACGGCCATTTCCGCGTTCCTAAAAACGCTAAAGCACTGATCCTGATTTCAAATGGTACGGGTATAGCTCCGTTTTTGGGAATGATCAGTGAAAACAAGAGAAAAATACCGATCCGGTTATACTGTGGTTTCCGGACGCAATCTGCTTTTGATCTGCATCGGTTTTTTTTAGAGGAACAGTTGGCCAAGGGCAAATTGGCGGGACTTCATTTGGCGCTGTCTAGGGAAGCTGAAAAAGAATATGTGAGCCATCAGCTATTGAAGAACAAAGAAATGGTGTGGCACACAGTAAAAAATGACGGGGTGATCATGATCTGTGGTTCTCTTTCCATGCAAAGAGATGTAATGGCTGTTTTAGAAGATATCTGCAACTACGAGGGGACGCATTCAGTGGCTTCTCTTATCGATCAAGGACGAATCCTTACTGATTGTTATTAAAGGGCATTAGCATGAATTTACGTCAGGTTATATTAATAGCATTCCTGTTGTTCGTTCGAAACATAGTGGATGCTCAGGTAAAGCGACAACGGACCACGATGTTAATGGGAAGTAAGTTCGACATTACCATCGTGGATCATGACTCGCTGTCCGCGGAACAAGATATTGATATCGTCATTTCCGAGATCAGCCGGATCGAAGAACTGATTTCAGAATGGAAACCGGAATCCGAAATTTCGGAAGTGAATCGAAACGCCGGAATCTGTCCGGTAAAAGTAAGCCGGGAGGTCTTTGAATTGACCCAAAGGGCAATCCGTTACTCCCAAATGACCGGAGGCGCTTTCGATATTAGCTTTGCGGCGATGGACAAGATCTGGAAGTTTGACGGGAGTATGAAAGCACTTCCTTCGCCGGAGGCAGTAAAGAAGTCGGTGGAGAAAGTCGGTTACAAAAACATCCTGCTGGACAGTATGGAATCTACCATCTTTCTAAAACTGAAAGGGATGAAAATCGGTTTTGGATCCATTGGTAAAGGCTATGCGGCCGATCGGGGTAAGGCGGTCATGCTCGCAAAAGGCATTCAGGCAGGCATTGTCAATGCTTCGGGTGATTTATGTGCTTGGGGCCAGCAACCCAATGGGAAGGATTGGGTGATCGGCATAGCCAATCCCTTCAAGCCAGACAGAATTATTAAAAAAATTCCGCTAAAGGATATGGCTGTCACCACATCGGGGAACTACGAGCGTTATGCCGAAATTGACGGCAAAAGATACGCACATATTATTAACCCCTTGACTGGATATCCGGTAACGGGCTTGTGTAGCGTGACCGTAATCGGCCCAAATGCGGAAAAGGCCAATGCTTTCAGTACCGCTATGATGGTACTTAGGACAGAGGCCGCACTGGAACTGATTGAGCATGATGTAGCCTATAGCTGCATCATCATCACAGATCGTGGAAAAGTGATTAGATCAAAAAATTTCAACCTACAGAAACGACGGAGAGACCTAACCTGGTAAAAAGGTTAATCATGACAATGATATTACATTTTTGATCTATATCAAACAATTAAATATTTAACTTTGTGCCGTTATGAAAGAGGTGCCTAACACAAGCGAGTCATCGTTGGAGCTTATTAAGAGATACATTGATGCGGTGGTTACGATGCGGAACGCCATAAAACAATATTTTTTGCAGAAAATCCGTGCCAGTGAAATCAGTGATCTCACCTATGAAATGTTTCAGGTATTGGCTTATTTATGGATGAAAAATGAGGTAAACCAACAAGATATTGCGGATGCCGTACAGAAAAATAAAGCCAGCATCACTCCTCTTATAGATAATTTAAGTAAAAGGGGACTGGTTACCCGTACTTTAAATCCAGATAACAGGCGAAATAATCTTATCAGCCTGACTGAAAAAGGCAAACAATACGAATCTATATTTACCCCTTTTCAGGAAGAGTTTTTTCAGCTTCTGCTTACGGAGAGTTCGCTGACAGAAATTAAGCAAACGACCAACACGCTGAACCGCTTGGCCAAAAAGGCGCTATCATAATTTTTTTACCCATAAAGTTAAATATCAAACAGTTTTGTATATAACGATTATGAAGTTTTTCTTTTCCCTGTTTCTTTACTCCACGTTGTCGCTTCCTTTATATGCCCAGATAAGGGCGGATAGCAGTCGCTTGATTAAAATTAATGAGCTTTTTGAATTAGCGGAGGCTCATAGCAAACAACTAGCGCTGTCCAGAGAGGATATCGCCATTAGTGAACAGCAGACGGATATTGCCAAATCGGCAAGGTTGCCTGAAATTGGGGCGAATGCGAGCATGGGATTCATTAGCAATGCGTTTGTATGGGACAATCATTTGAAGAATAGGGAGACCGTCAGCATGCCCCATATCAGTCAGTCCTTTACGCTAGAAGCCGGTCAAATTATTTACCAGGGAAATAGAGTCAACAATACCATTAAAAAGGCAGAGCTTGCCGAGCAGCTTGCTGGTTTAAATTACGAAAAAGATCGGGAGGATATTCGGTTCTTGCTTCTGGGGAGGTACTTTGACCTGTACCGATTATCCAATCAAAAGAAGGTATATCAACAGAACATCAAGTTGGCTAAGCAACGGATGGACAACATCCGTAAATTAAAGCAGGAAGGGATGGTTACGCAAAATGATATTATCCGTACGGAATTGCAAATCACCAATTTGGAAGTGGCCTTAGATCAGGTGAAAAATGATTTACAAATCGCCAATCGGGAACTCTGCGTTGTATTGGGGTTATCTCCCGCCACCATGATCCAGGTAGATACAACGCTGATTACTTCAGTGCAGGAGAATTTGGGTTTCTCCCAAAGCCTAAACGAAGCTTTATCCAGCAATCCTTCGATAAAAGCCAGCTTAGTTCAGGAGGAAATGAGAGAAAAGGATATTCAGATAGCAAAAGCGGAAAAACTACCCGTCATTTCGCTTTATGCGGAAGACGCCACTATGCGTCCCTTTCTGTATGCTATTCCCCCTATGGATATTTACATGAATTACTTTCAGGGAGGAGTGAGGTTGCGATACAATATTTCTTCCCTTTATCATGCCAAGGAACATATTAATCTGGCTAAAATGGAACAGGTCCGACAGCAAAAAACGACGGAATTGTTACAGGAAAAGATAGAACTAGAGGTGCATCAGGCTTATGTAAAATGGCAAGAGTCCAAACGGAACTATGCTTCCCTGGAAAAAAGTTACCAATTGGCAAATAACAATTATCAAATCGTAGAAAACAAATACTATAACCAGTTTGCCGTGCTAACGGACATGCTGGATGCTAGCACGGCAAAATTGGATGCCGAATTACAGATGAATAATGCCCGGGCGGCTATTTTGTTCCGGTGGTACCAGTTACAAAAGGCGATAGGAAAACTCTAATTAAACTAGATAGATTTTAGATATGAGCGAACATATAACAACAGAAACATCGAATAAGGCAGAAAAGCAGGCTCTGAAAGAAGCGAAACGGAGAAAACGGATTGTGCTTTTTAATTGGATTTCGGCGCTGGTTGTTTTGGCGGCCATCGCTTGGGGAATAACAGTATTCTTTCACCTGAACAACAGTGCTTATACGGACGATGCCCAGGTGGATGCCTATATTAATCCTATTAATGTACGGATACCCGGTTATATTAAAGAAATCCGTTTTCGGGAACATCAGTCTGTCCACAAAGGAGATACCTTAGTGCTGATCGAGGACGAGGAATATAAGTTAAGGGTAGCCGAAGCAAGTGCGGCTTTGGCGGATGCCCAGGCAGCCAAGAATGTCTCCTTGTCGGGAGTGGATATCGCTAGCAATGGCATCAATGTCTCCAATGCCAATTTGGAGGAGTTAAAGGCCCGCCTGGAAAATATGGAGACGAATTATCACCGTTATGAAAGACTTTTGGCAGCGGATGTAGTAACGCAGTATCAGTTTGATGAGGTGAAAACGGAGTTGGATGCGATGAGGGCCCGATATGAGGCCCTAAAGGCACAGCATACGAATTCTCAATTGAACACCGATGAAACCCGCAAAAAGATCTCCGTGAGCGATGCTAACGTGCTTAGGGCACAGGCTGCCTTGGATCTGGCTCGACTGAACCTGTCGTATACGGTGATCCGTGCGCCTTATGACGGCGTGCTGGGAAGAAAAATCATTGAAGAGGGCCAGTATGTACAGGCCGGGCAATCGTTGGGGGCTATTGTCCGTGGAGATGAAAAATGGGTGACGGCCAATTATACGGAACGGCAATTGAAAAGCATAGCCCTGGGGAAAGAAGTGGAGATGACCGTAGATGCCCTTCCGGGAAAACATTTTTACGGGATCATTAGCGCCATATCTGAAGCGACCGGATCTAAATATTCCGCTGTTCCCGTTGATAATTCTACCGGAAACTTCGTTAAGGTTCAACAACGGATTCCGGTTCGCATAGATTTCAACCAAAAAAATAAAAAGGAAGAGGTAGCCCTTTTGCGGGCAGGGATGAACGTGGTGGTAAAAAAATAAAGTAGAGAGAATATGGATCGAGTATTTCGTGCTTGGGTGCCCCGACAGCTGGATTTGTGGATATTGTTGTTAATGAGTGTTATGCTTTCTTTTAATAACGGTATTCCAACCAGTATAAACACGTACATGATGAATGGCCAGGCAGGTATACCAGCTGATATGAGCATGGCTTCTTATGCCTATTACACTGGTATGTCCTGTGCTATCCCCTTAATTTTTCGTGTTAACGATTTTACCAGTACCAAAAAATTGCTGCTTGTCGTATTTATCGTTTTGATTTTTCTGAATTTTGTCTTAGCGCAAACTACAGAGCCTTTGTCTGCTGTTATGGCTGCATTTGGTGTTGGATTCGTGAAAATATTTGGAAGCGTACGTATTTTGGGCGAATTAATGCCGATGATTATGCCCACGGGAGAACGTTATGAAATGTACTCGGTGTATTATCCTATTGCGATTTTAGTGCCGGCTTTATCCAGCCTGATTGCAGCTCATATTTCCGACTCTTACCAATGGGAATTGAGTTTTCATTTTCAAAATCTACTTTTATTTGTCTGTACGCTGATAACCGTCCTGCTGTTCCACGAAGATGATCGGAAAAAAAGGGTTCCTCTTTATCAATACGACTGGCTGGGGACCGTGTTGTTATCTGCCGCACTTTTACTGATCGCTTATGTTACCACTTACGGATTGACCGAAAATTGGTTTCATTCTCCCCATATCTTGATCGGAACGATCGGAGCGGTAATCGCTACCCTGCTGTTTCTGCACCGAAACGCACGGGTTAAGAGAAAGCTTTTTTCTTTTGACATGTTAAAGCTAAGGGCTGTTCCTATTACCTTAGGTACCTTGTTCTTTTTGGGAATATTTTACAGCAGTTCTTCCTTGATTACTTCTCTGTCTGGAATTATCGTGCCAGGCAATCCGGTTGAAAATGCCTTGATAAGCAGCTATCCGATAGTCGGCTACATAGTGGGGAGTATCTTTTCTTATCTGTATTTCAAAAGAACCAAAGATTGTCGGTATATTTTTGTTTTCTCCTGTTTATGTTATTTAATCTGCAATGTTTGGATTTACTGTTTGATTAATCCCCAAACGGATCCTTCTGCATTATTTTTGCCGCTGTTCTTTCGCGGTATGGGACTCATTATTTCCTATATTACCGCCGGGGTATACTTAGGAGGCAATGTGCCGGTGAAGGCTTTTTTGCCGTCTGTTGTATTTCTTATTTTTGTACGTTCATATTTGGTGCCAATCGTTTGGGCAAATGCCATATCCAATTGGTATTACCATAGACAGCAGATTAACCTTGCGTATTTAGCAAACGGGATAGACAAAATTGACCCTTTAGTCCTTGGCAGAGGTGCGGGGATTGTTCGCTCCGTACAAACCCAGGCCTCTCTTCTGGCTTTACGGGATATCTTTGGAACGCTAAATATCTTGGGCTTGGTCTTGCTCCTGGTTATCTTTTTCTTTCCCTACCATTCTTCTACAATACGAAGGATTTTTAACTGGAGGAAGAAGAAAGCCCGCTATAAAGAGTTGATACAGGCTTTACCAGCTTGATAGCTATGTCATTAAATGAATAAGTCTCCCATGAAAAGACAGCTCGACCATGATAAAAGAGATACGATACTCAAAGGCCTGTTGGAACTCGTAAACGAGGAAGGGTTTTTGGGAGTGTCCATGGATTTGCTGGCTAAAAAAGCTGGTATTTCAGCTGGTTCTATTTATTATTACTTTGAGTCAAAAGATGCGGTGATCCTGCATCTTTACCAAAAGCTGAGAGAAAAGATAGATCAGGAAATGTTTCATCTCAAAGAGATTCAAGCGGTTGATTATGCAACCCAATTCCGGGAGCTCTTTGTCAGGCTTTGCCGTTACTTAATCCAGCATCAACAGTATTTTATTTTCATGGATCGATTTTATGCGTCCCCTTATCCTAAGCTCAATCAATGTCAGGATATTCAGTTTCAGGAAAATAATTTTGCTGCCTTTTTTGAGCGTGGCATTCAAGAAAAGTTAATCAGGCCGTACAACATACATCTCATTGCTTCTCTTTTTATGGGTACGATTACCACTAGTATTAAAAAACATATTTTGGGAGTCTATCCGCTGGAAGAGGATGCCATGCGCAATCTGGCAACCGTTTTATGGGAAGGACTAAAAATCTAATTTAGAGGGCTGTTCGTCTGCTACCCCGTGCGGTATTGCCGGGGCGTTAGCCCAACCCGCTTTCTAAAATAAGCACCGAAGAAAGAAGGAGTGGCAAAGTTCAGCTCATCGGCAATCTGCGCTACGCTGAGCTCCGTGCCTTTAAGTAAGGCTTTCGCTGCCGTGATGACCATCTCCTCGATCCAGTCTTGCACTGATTTTCCGCTCACTTCTTTAATTATTTTGGAAAAATACTTAGGTGTCAGGTACATCTTATCCGCGTAAAAATTAATGCTGCGTTCTTTCTTATAATGTTCAAATAAAAGAGACATGAAACGCCTGTACATCTCCTCTTTCCGACTTAAATTTTTGTCTTTTTTCTCCACCTGTTTGGATAAATATCCCTGTAAGATCTGGTACAGGAGCGCGTAAAGCAGGTGTTTCACAAGTACCTCCTTATAGGGAAGCTGCCGTTCAAAATGCTTCAATATCAACTTACGGAGATCTAACAGCTCAGTAAACTTCTCTTTGTCAAGACTCAGGCAGGCCTGTTCTTCTACTATCCTGACCACTTCGCCTAACTCGGTCGTAATCCGCATGTCCGAAATAAAATCAAAGGAGAAAAACAAAAATTCTATGCGGAGGTTGTCACTCTGTTCCAAAATCTGAACAAAATGGTTTGGAATAAAAACCGCTACCGTATTTTCCTGTATATCGTAGGTGCTTAGATTAACCTTAATACGGGCCTTTCCATCCATGCAAAAAACCAAGGCTATCCCTTCTATAATATGCGGGTGTTTGAGATCAAACGAATATTCCTGCGTGCCGGTCGGATTCCTCGACACGATCAGCTTCCCGGAATCACTGATCACTTGCGTTTCCTTCGCCATGTCCTCCAGCGAGATTCTGCCGTAACGATTTTTAGTCATATACGCTAATTGATGTAAATACGAACGTAAAATTAACCCTTTAAAGTTCAATCTGTATAAAAAAGCGACATTTTGAACATAAGTATCGCCTAGATGAACTCGGTGTAACCTAGCCTTATGTCGATTTTTGTATCGTTTTATCAACGGTTTTAAAAATGTGTAGTTACATGAGTGTATTTTCTATTGATTGCCCGAAAGCATATTACTTGCTCTCTTGTGTCTTTTTGCTTTTCTCTTGTTCTCCAAAAGAGGAAAAAGGCGAACAGGATAAGGTTCCTGTTAAAGTGCAGCTTATTTCGCCCGACAGCACCACCCACTTGCAGGAATATGTGGGAACGGTTGAAAGTGAGCGTACGGTAGACATTAGCTTCCTGGTGCCCGGCACCATTGAAGAGCTGTATGCCTATGAAGGGCAGCAGGTCTCCAAAGGACAGCTCCTGGCTAGCTTAAACACAGTTTCTTTAAAGAACAGCCATGAAATGGCCTTGTCTGCCCTAAACCAAGCGCAAGATGCTTACAACAGATTGTCAGACATGTATAAGAACAAAAGTCTGCCCGAAATTCAGTACATCGATGCTAAAACCAAATTCGAACAGGCGGTAGCAGCGGAGGTTATTGCCAAGAAAAACCTCCAGGATGGCAAGCTCTATGCGCCCCAATCGGGCGTGATCGGTAAACGATACTTCGAACCCGGCGCAAATGTTATGCCCGGAAACCCGGTATATACGCTCATGGATATCCATCAGGTGAAAGTGAAAGTAGCCATTCCCGAGGGAGAAATCTCTCAAATTTCCAAAGGAGCTCCCTGCACGGTCAGGATATCTGCCCTGAACAACGAGCGTTTTGAAGGACAGGTGATCGAAAAGGGTATCGCTGCCAATCCCGTATCCCATACGTACGACGTCAAAATAAAAGTGAACAATCCCTCCGGAAAAATTATGCCAGGCATGGTGTGCCGGGCTTACTTAGATCAGCCCGGGCTTGGCGGAGCAGGAAACATCATTGTGCCGATTAAGGCGGTTCAGGTAGATTATTCCGGTAAACGTTTTGTCTGGCTGAAAGATAAAGAGGGCAAGGCGGCTTACCGAGAGGTGAGCTTGGGCAGGCTGGCCGAAAATGGTGTGCAGATTAGGGAAGGACTGAAAGCCGGAGATGCACTGATTGTAGAAGGATATCAGCACGTAAGCGTTGGAACGAAGGTGTCTCCCATCAACTAAAAGGATAGCTATTAACGATGAAAGAAGAAAAAGGACTCATAGCCTTAGCTATGCGGTACAATAAGATTGTATTGCTGCTAATCAGTACCTTGGTGATATGCGGTGTTTTTGCGCTGAATAAAATACCGAAGCAAGAGTTTCCGGTTTTCACCATCCGCCAGGGAGTGGTGGTGGGCGTGTACCCGGGTGCCACCGCTGAAGAAGTAGAAGAACAGTTGGCTAAACCCCTGGAAAATTTCCTGTTTACCTATAAGGAAGTCAAAAAATCAAAGACCTATTCGCAGTCGAGAGACGGCATCGTCTACGTATTTGTGGAGCTGAACGATGAGGTTAACAACAAGGATGAGGTATGGTCTAAGATTAAGCACGGATTAAGCACCTTTAAGCTGCAACTGCCTTCGGGGGTATTAGCCCTGGTGGCCAATGACGATTTTGGCGACACCTCTGCCTTGCTCATTGCGCTGGAATCGGACACTAAAACTTACCGGCAATTAAAAACATACCTGGAATCTTTGGAGGATAAGCTGAGAAGCATTGAGTCGGTATCGAATTTAAGGCGATACGGCCTGCAACAGGAGCAGCTGAGCATTTATGTAGATAAGGAAAAAGTGGCCAGCTACGGACTAAATCTCTACAGCCTTTACCAAACCTTATTGACAAAGGGGCTGATCGGGCCTTCCGGAAAGGTCGATAACGATGATCTGGTGGTGCCCATCCACATCACCCGACCCTTTGCTTCTGAGCGCGATCTGGAAGAACAAATTGTTTATTCCGATCTGCAGGGAAATCATATTCGCCTGAAGGATGTGGCACTGGTGGTTCGCGAATATCCCAAAGCCTCCAGCTATACCGTTAGCAATAGCAAAAAATGCCTGATCCTGTCTACGGAAATGCGTGAGGGCTATAACATTGTACAATATGGTAAGGATGTGGATGTGGTGCTGAAAGACTTTGAAAAGAACCTGCCGGATGATGTTAAAATTTACCGCATTGCCGACCAGCCTCAGGTGGTAGATACCTCTATCCAGACCTTTTTGCGCAGTCTAAGTGGAATCTGTTGCACAAGGGGAATAATGTTCTCTGATTTGGTGCCGTTTAGAATAGCCACTATCGTACCTTTCTTGCCATGGGCTTCCTTGTTGGTGACAACGGTATAAAGCTCACCATGGGAAAGACAGGTCTCATCAATGGAAAGGTGGCTACTGACATTCTGTGGAAAGATCAACCCTTCCTGTGCATCGCTCCGATGTTCCCAATCCTGAAAACCACTAAGTTTATTTCTATAGTACCTTCTTAATTTACTGGCTGATATCCCATAAAAAGAACTAATGGTCTGAATGCTATGGGCTTGATTATCCGCTGACACCTTTTAAAAAAGCCGCGAAATCCTGTGTGATACGCGTCCCTTTGGCCACTAATTCCCAATTCCTAAAAACAACTTTATCCGTATCCTGATTAAGCCATCTGCGCCGCTTGACATGTAAGTAGACCTGAAGCCCACGAATAGGAAAATCCTGAAGGGTAACAGCCTCGAAAAAACCTTTAGAAACTAATTTATTGCCCTGATACTCTTCCGGTACAGTGTTCATCTCCTCCAAAAAAATATCTAAGCGCCCATCATCTTTTGAATAGTGGGGCATCTCAAAATAATCCGAAACTCCTTCGGGTATGATTAAGGGTAATAACGCTTTAAACGAATCGTGCATCAGATAAAATATCAAGACACAAAGATCTCATTATTTTTTATCCCCTCCACAACTTTTGTACTTGATCCG